>Ga0210017_1001423_pt1 | contig 20822 bp, 19 predicted proteins | sample CryGeyCG2014_020_FD_183966 | JGI IMG/M metagenome (GOLD analysis project Ga0210017, IMG submission 183966) | Groundwater microbial communities from aquifer - Crystal Geyser CG08_land_8/20/14_0.20 (SPAdes) (version 2) | ecosystem: Environmental > Aquatic > Deep subsurface > Groundwater | place... | reverse complement strand
AATAGAAACTTGTAGTTGCTCAATTTATTGAGCATAGCCCGATGAATCGGGCAACTACAATTTTGTGCAATATAGACCGACGATAAATGCGTTCTACTGCAATAAATGGGTTTATTGGTTCAAAACGTAGTGGATATTATGAGTTGTTGAAAAAAATATTATGAAAATATCAGTAATAGGAGGTGCATGAAAATGAAACACACGATAGCCGCTCTTGTCGAGAATAAACCGGGAGTCCTCGCGAAAATATCGGGACTCTTTTCCGCGCGGGCTTTTAACATTAGTTCACTCACCGTCGGGGAAACGGAAGTGCACGACATTTCAAGAATGACGATTGTCGTTAAAGGCGACGACAGGACTCTTGAGCAGGTTGTAAAGCAACTCAATAAACTCCCTGACGTTATTAAAGTAATTGACTTCAAAAACGAGGAATTTATAGACAGAGACCTCATGCTCGTGAAGGTTTCCTCGTCTAGCGCCACGCGCAAGGAAATAATAGAACTCGCCACCATATTCAGGGCGAACGTTCTTGACATCGGCTCGGAATCTTGCACTCTGGAGATTACCGGACGGGAAAGTAAAATTGAGGCATTTTTGAAACTCCTTAATCCGTACGGCATAAAAGAAGTAGCGCACACTGGCGTTGTCGCAATGGCCCGCGGCAAAAAATAAATTCCGACGGAGCGGTGGAAAGACCCCCGCCGGAGGCGGATGTTCCCTCTCTCAATCTTCCCCTTTTCAAGATGGAAGAGGGAAGAGAAATCCCCCTCAATCCCCAAATCCCCTCTGACTCCCCTTTTCCAAAGGGGAGAACCACTTTTACAAAGAGGGAAGTAAAGGGACACCTTCTCAATATCCCCCTTACGAATGGGGAGATAAAAGGGCGCTCCGTTTCTTGCGGGAATTTTCCAAAAATGCTAAAATAATAAATGGATTCAGTCGGAAAATCAGTAATAAGGAAAGACGCTTTCTCAAAAGTCACGGGTTCGGCTCTTTTTACGGATGACATAAAATTCCCGGATATGCTTTACGCCGCGACAATCCGCTCTCCGGCGCCGCACATAGAAATTCTCGGCTTTGACGATAGCGCCGCACGCAAACTCAAAGGCGTCGTCGGAATTTATTACGCAAAAGATGTTCCCGGCGACAACATTGTGCCGCTCGTTTTTCTTGACTACCCGTTTCTCGCCGAAAAGAGGTCAAAATTCCAGGGACAGGCAATCGGTCTCGTTGCCGCCTCCGATATAAAAACAGCGAGAAAAGCCGCAGGTCTTGTAAAAATAAAATACAAAGAACTGCCATCGGTTTTTGACCCGTTAGAATCCCTTGAAAAGAAAAGCCCCAAAGTTTACGGCAAAGACAACACATTCAAAAAATTTATCATAAAAAAGGGAAACATCAAGAAAGCGAAAGCCGACGTTGAGGTTGAGGATATTTTCTCCACCAATTACCAGGTGCACGCTTATCTTGAGACGCAGGGCGCCGTAGCCGTTCCGCAGGAAGACGGGAAAATGACTGTTTACGGCTCAATGCAGTGTCCGTTTTACGTGCAGGACGCCGTAGTGAGAATTCTCGGAATTCCGTACAACAAAGTTAAAATTGTGCAGGAGACGACAGGCGGCGCCTTCGGCGGCAAAGAAGATGTTCCTTCAATCGTCTGCGGCCATGCGGCGATGCTTGCCCACATAACAAAGCGGCCTGTAAAACTGATTTACAGCAGGGAAGAGGATTTCCGGTCAATGTCAAAGAGGCATCCCGGCTGGGTGAAAATAAAATATGGAGCGAAGAAAAACGGAAAAATAGTTTCATGCAAAATTAAATACGTTCTTGACGGCGGCGCGTTTGCGACGCTCAGCCCCATTGTCCTCTGGAGAGGAACGGTTCATTCCGCCGGGCCTTATGATATACCGAATGTGCTCGTTGAGACCTACGCGGCGGCGACGAACAAAGTGCCGTGCGGCGCTTTCAGGGGCTTCGGTCAGCCGCAGATTACTTTCGCCAATGAATCGCTGATGGATGCGCTCGCGGAGAAACTCGGAATGAATCCTTATGAACTTCGCGAAATAAACGCCTTGCGCAAGGGCGGAAGAACGATAACAAACCAAAAAATAACCGAAAGCATAGGTCTTGTAAAAACAATGAGAGAGGCGAAAAAAAGCGCCGGCTGGACAAGAAAATGGACGCCACCCCCCCACCACCCTGATAAGGAGAGAAAATGGGAAACGCCTTCTTCAAAGAAAGGCGTTAGACGCCGCGGCATAGGGATGGCGTCCTCAATTTACGGCGTCGGTCTCGGCGCCGGCGGACAACATCTCGCAAAAAGCGGTTCTTTCGTGCAGATAGAACCCGACGGCAGCGTTCTCATCGCCATAGGAAATACGGAAATGGGTCAGGGCGCAAAGACGGTGATTTCTCAAATCGCTTCCGAAACACTCGGCGCGCCGTATGAACTGGTTGATCTGATGCCGACTGACACATCCCGCGTCCCCGATAGCGGCCCGACGGTGGCGTCGAGAACAACCGTTATGAGCGGGTCTTCCGTTATGAACGCCTGTAAAAATATAAGAAAGAGAATAAATGAAACGGTGCGCAAAATCCTCAAAACTAATGGAAAAGTTACTTCGGAAAAAGGTTTTTACAAAATTGGTAGTAAAAAAATTAAGTATGAAAAAGCCATAGCGCGTTGCTGGGCGGAAAGAGTGCATTTAACTTCCGCCGGTTGGTTCAGGGTGGAAGGGACGACCTTCAATGATAAAGACGGGCAGGGCGACCCCTATTTCGTCTACACTTATTCAACGATGATTGCGGAAGTGGAAGTTGACATCGAAACGGGCCAGGTTAAAATACTTAATTTTACAAGCGCTCACGACATAGGCAAAGCCGTTAATCCGCGGGAAGCGGAAGGTCAGATTCAGGGCGGAGCCCTTCAGGGAATCGGTTACGCTCTGTCCGAAAATCTTGTGGTTGAAAAAGGTTACATCCTCAATCCGAATTTTACGGGTTATACCATTGCGACGATAGCGGACGCTCCTTTTGTTAAACCCATAATTGTTGAAGAGAAATATCCGAAAGGACCATACGGCGCAAAAGGACTCGGCGAGCCGCCTTTAATCTGCGCCGCGCCGGCGGTTATAAATGCGATTTATAACGCCACGGGAAAGAGAATTAAGACACTACCCGCGATTCCGGAGAAAGTGATATGCTCATAAAATTTAGAATTAACGGCAGAAGAGCGGAAATACACACTGACCCGATGAGCCGTCTCATTGATATCATAAGATGCGACCTCGGTTTAACGGGAACGAAAGAGGGCTGTTCAAAGGGCGAATGCGGCGCCTGTTCGGTTATTGTAGATGGCGAAATTGTCTCTTCCTGCATTTATCCCGCATTCCGCATTCAGGGCAAAAGCGTTATAACAATAGAAGGTTTGGGAAACGCAGAGAAACTTCATCCGATACAGAAATCGTTTATTGCCTCCGGCGCCGTTCAATGCGGTTTCTGCACGCCGGGTATGGTTCTGGCGGCAAAGTGTCTGCTTGATAAAAACGCGAATCCCTCAAATGATGAAATCAAAGAAGCCCTGGCCGGCAACCTCTGCCGATGCACCGGCTACGCAAAGATAGAAGACGCTATCAAAAAGTTGAGAAAGAAAAAATGAGTAATTTTATAAAATTGACAAATATGGCGCAGTTGGGAAAACTGAAAAAGAGAGTGAAGTTTATTGCCGGAGGGACGGATGTCTTTGTGCTTTTAAGCGACGGTCAACTTACGGACGAGATTTTCTGCGATATTTCGTCTCTGAAGGACTTTGATAAAATTGAAGCGAAAAAAAATTTCATTCATATCGGCGCCGGCGCAACTTTTTCAAAGATTGTCGAAAGCACAATTTTGAAAAAATACGCGAATTGTCTTGTTGAAGCCGCCGAAACCATCGGCTCGCCCCAGATAAGAAATATGGCGACCATCGGTGGAAACGTCGCAAACGCATCCCCTTCAGGCGATTCCATACCTCCTCTTTTTGTCCTCGCCGCCAAAATAAAAACAAACAAAAGAATTATTGACATTGATAAATTTTTTAAAGGAGTGAAAAAAAACATTCTGAAAAAAAACGAACTGATAACGGAAATACTAATACCGAAAAAGAAGGCCTTCTCCTTTTTTTATAAAATAGGCCCGAGAAAGGCGATGGCGATTTCAAAAGTTTCCGCTGCTGCGGCCGCGGCTCTTGAAAAGAGAAACGGTCGCGTAATTTGGGCGAGAATCGCTTTCGGAGCCGTGGCTCCAACCGTCATAAGAGCGCTCTCCGCCGAGAGAACTCTTGCGGGCAAGCCCCTGACGGATGGAGTTATAGAATGCGCGAGGCGCCGGGCGATTGAAGAAATCAGTCCCATTGACGATTTCCGAAGCACCGCCGCATACAGAAAAGAAGTCGCGGGCGTAATCCTTCGGCGCATTTTGCAAAAATTCAAAAGTGTCGGGCGTGCTGGAAATGAAATTTTTTTTGTAAAATAGCAGTATGTATAACTGGTCAGTTGACGAAAAAAAATTCAGAAGAGAAGACCCTGAGGGTTATAAAATCTGGAGATTAGAGCAGTTAATAAATTATGGAGAACCGGGAGAAAAAATAGATAAAAAAGAGATTAAGAAATACTGGGAGAAAATAAAAAACAGAATTGCTCCCTCTTATAGAGAATTTTTAGAATTTTTATTATGGCCGGAAAAGAAAAAAGTATTCTAACCTCACGTCAAAAGATTTTTTTAGAGTTGATTGCGCAAGAGAAATATTTTGCTCAAAAATTTTACTTGACCGGCGGCACGGCGCTGTCCGAATTTTACTTAAAACACAGAATGTCCGAAGATTTGGATTTCTTTAGCGAAACTGAGGTTAACCCAATTAGAATTGCAAGCTTCTTAAAAGAAAAAAAGGAGATTTTAGAATTGGAAAAATATGATACCCGCCAAATTTTAGGATTGTGTATTTTCTTTTTGCGTTTTAACAATAAAGAAAATTTGAAAGTTGATTTCAGTTATTATCCTTTTCCGCGAATTGAGAGAGGTCTGAAATACAGGGGTTTTGATGTGGACAGTTTGTATGATATCGCCGTGAATAAAGTTCACACAATTTCAATGAAAGCTCGGGCGCGCGACTTCATTGACATTTATTTTATCGTCAAAGAAAAGGGATACGAGTTTAAAAAACTTTTACTTGATGCGAAAGCAAAATTTGATTGGGATATTACTGCCCTTGAATTAGGTTCTCACTTAATACAAGCGTCTAAAATGAGCGACTATCCTCGCATGCTAAAACCAATCAGACATAAAGAATGGAAAGAATTCTTTTTAAACGAAGGGAGAAAATTAAAAAATGAAATTTTTAAACCCTGACATTTTTAATTTCCTTCTACTATTTCTCCCCCCTTGAAAGGGGGGAGATTGACCCCGAAACTCCAAGGAGTTACGGGGTTGAGAGGGGGGATTTACAAGTGAAAAAAATCTGCCTTGCCGGCATTATTCTGGCGGCGGGTTCTTCGTCGAGAATGAAAACGCCGAAAGCTCTTCTAAAAATAAACGATAGAACATTTTTGGAAGAAATTTACGCAAAGATGTCGCCCTTCGTAAAAGAGGTCATTGTCGTTGTCGGAGCCGATAAAGACGAAATACTTTCAAAAGTAAATATCAAAGGCGCGAAAATCGTTTATAACGAAAACTATGAGCGGGGAATGTTTTCATCCGTGAAGAAAGGCCTTTCGGCGATTGCATCCGCCGTCGGCGGCTTTGTGCTCAACCCCGTTGACTGCCCGCTGGTAATGGAAAAAACTTATAAAGACATTCTACGCTTTCACGGGACGAGGCCGTTTTGTATCTCCGTCCCGTCGTATAAAGGGAAACGCGGACATCCCGTGATATTCCCGGAGGCGCTCATTAAGGAAATTATTTCCGCCCCCGATGACGCAGAAAAAGGTTTGAATTATTTTATTAAAAATCATGAAAAAGAAGTTTGTGTCTTGAACACAAACGATAAAGGTGTTATAATTAATATCAATACGCCGGAGGTTTACGAGAGCCAGCTGGGTGGGAGTCGGCGGCGTTCTCTAACGGGGTGAATATGATTGATTTGAAGAATATAGAGGAATTGAAAAAAAGCGGCGCGCCCGCGGTCGTTGCGACCGTGATAAAAAGTTCGGGCTCCACGCCGCGCTCCGCCGGCGCCTCAATGATTGTGTTCGCTGACGGCGCCGCTTCGGGCACCGTCGGCGGCGGCGCTCTTGAAAAACTGGTTAAAGAGCATGCGCTCAAAATAATTAAAAAAGGCGTCTCAAAAACGGTAAGTTTTGATCTGAAAAGCGGCGCTCCGGATGAAAAGCGGGTGCGCACGGGAATGATTTGCGGCGGCAAAGCGGATGTCTTCTTTGATGTTTACAAACCCGCTGTGAAACTCTTTATCTGCGGAGCAGGTCACATCGGATTTGCTCTTTCCAAATTTGCGGATATTTTGAAGTGGGATGCGACGCTTATTGACAACAGGGAAGGATTTGTTAAAATCAACAAGTTAAAAAATGTTTTGGCTGTGCCGTCATATAAAAAGGCGTTTGAAAAAATTGAAATTGACGGGCGCAGCGCCGTCGTAATCGTGACACACGGTCATAAATACGACGCGGTGTGTCTGGATGAAGCAATTGGGACGAAAGCTTTTTATATAGGAATGATCGGAAGCAAAATCAAAGTTGGGCAAACATACAAGGCTCTGCGCGCAAAGGGCGTCAAAATAGACGGCAGGGTATATTCGCCGGTGGGTCTGGAGCTTGGAGGACAGTCGCCTGAAGAGATATCCTTTTGTATAATAGCGGAAATAATGAAAGTCAGAAATAAAGTTTCCGGTCGGCATTTGAGGATAAAATCATGAAGAGAGCGGCGCCGGAGGAAAAAAATTCATAAGAATTTGGGGAGGATAAAATGAGAATTTATGAACTTGCCGAAAAATTGAAGGAGACAACAACGAGAATTCTTGCTGTCGCCAGAAAACTCAAGTTGAGAAAAAAATACGCCATTTCCACGTTAAGCGTCGCCCAGGAAGAAAAAATTAGAGCGGAGCTTGCAAAAATTGTAAAAAAAAATAAAAAGGAAAAAGTTTCTACCGCTAAAAAGCAGGTTTTAGCGGCTGCGGCTAAACAGAAGAGCTCGTCTTCGTCAATAAAAAAAGCAGAAAAAAGCGTTCCTCCTGCTAATGTTTTTATTGACACGGGACCCCCGCTTCCTTCAAGCTATGATGAAGAAACTCTTGTAATTATGCCTAAGGATCCTCTATCTATATTTGCCTACTGGGAGATAAAACAGGAGATACAGGGACAATTAATCCTCAGGGTGTATGAGCGGGCCCACGGCAAAGACAAGTATTATTTTGATACAGGCATTCACGGCAAAATAAACAACTGGTATATAAAAATACCGCACCCGGGCAGTGAATACCGCGCTGAATTAGGGTATATTAAGGACGGTGTTTTTGTCAAATTGCTGTCATCTAATGTCATTACGGCTCCCAGAGCGGGAATTTCCGACGAAGTTGATGAGGAATGGATGATAGTAAAAGAAGACCTTCAGGATATAATTAAATCCAGCGGTCTGGATAAAGTATCAAGAAGCAGTCTAAGTCGCGCTCAGAGTAGTACTCGAATTCTTACTGAAATTCTTAAAGGCAGAATACCAGGCAGTTCTTCTCTTATGTTAAAAAAGAAACGTTGATTATTTCTAACGCGGTGTTTTTGGTAGGCGCAGGCGTTAGTCTGCGTTTGATTGACGAAAAATATACGTCCGCCTATGGCGGACGGCTACCGGAGTATGAATAAAACGGTTTAGAAATAGATGCAGGATACAAAGTGGTGAAGGGTGAGAAAAGATTTCTAACAGGGTGAAAAAAGGATATTTTACGCTGCTTCTTCACGCGCACATGCCTTTTGTGCACCATCCGGAATTTGAAGATTTCTTAGAAGAGGACTGGTTTTACGAAGCAATAACAGAAACCTACATTCCTCTGTATCTGATGATGAAACGCCTTGAGAAAGAGGAAATCCCATTTAGAATCACAATGTCCATAACGCCGCCTCTCGCCAATATGATGACGGATGCGATGTTGCGTCAAAGATATTCGAGGCATCTTGCAAATCTTGAAAAACTGATAAAAAAAGAAGCCGTCAGGATGAAAAAAAATCCGGCGCTCGGAAAAGTTGTTGAGATGTACAGGGAGCATTTCATATCCTGCCGGCACGTGATAAATGAATTCAGCGGAGGAATCATAGAAGGTTTCAAATATTTCCAGAATAAGGGGAATCTTGAAATTGTGACTTGCACCGGCACGCACGGTTTTCTTCCTCTTATGGAAAACGTGCAGGATGCGCGCGCACAGGTAAGAATGGCGGTTGCAGATTATGCGGAAAAATTCGGCAGAAAACCGCGCGGTATATGGCTTGCCGAATGCGCTTATACGGAGGGCGTGGCCGATATTTTAAAGGAAAACGGAATAAGATATTTTTTTGTTGATACGCACGGCATTCTTTATGGGTGCCCCCGCCCGAAATACGCCGTTTACGCGCCTGTTTTTTGCCCGTCGGGAGTTGCCGTCTTCGCCAGAGATGTTGAATCGTCAATGCAGGTGTGGAGTTCGGAGATAGGTTATCCGGGCGATTACAGATACAGGGAATTTTACAGGGATGTCGGTTATGATCTGTCTTATAAGTATATCAAACCTCATTTGCACAAAGACGGCGTCCGTAGGAACACCGGCGTCAAGTATTATAAAATAACAGGAAAGGTGCCGTTGAATCAAAAGCAGTTTTACAATCCCGACGAAGCGCGTGAGGCGGCGGAATCGCACGCCAAACATTTTGTTTTCTGCAGGAAACTGCAGTGCGAATATCTGGAATCAGTTTTAGGCGTAACGCCCATCATTGTAGCGCCATATGATGCCGAACTCTACGGCCACTGGTGGTTTGAAGGGCCTGATTTTCTGTACTATCTTTTTAAGGAGTTTGCTCTGTGGGGAGAAATAGAGCCGATAACCCCGTCGGAGTATTTGGCCGGCCATCCCGTTCTTCAGAAACTCAAGCCCTCTCCTTCCACATGGGGCGACAAGGGCTACAACGAGGTCTGGCTCAACGGAACCAACGACTGGATTTACCGTCATTTGCATCACGCCGCGAGAAATATGATACGTCTGAGCCGCCGGGAAGCGAGCGGCATAGAGGAAAGAGTTCTCAATCAGATGGCGAGGGAACTGATGTTAGCCGAGTCGAGCGATTGGGCTTTTATAATGACGACGGGAACAATGGTGCCGTATGCCTGCAAAAGAACCAAACAGCACCTCAAAAATTTTTTGGATTTGATGAATATGCTTGAGAGGAAAAATATTGACATAAATTTTCTTAAAACCTGCGAGGAAAGAAACAACATTTTCCCGGGTATGGATTACAGAATTTATAGGTCCGTAGCCCCTCCTGCGGATGCGTGATAATTCCATTCGCTGCAAATGGCTGAAAAGTATGTAATTATTCACGGTCATTTTTACCAACCCTCAAGGGCAAATCCGTGGTTGGGCGTAACGCTTGCCCAGGAAACTGCGGAGCCGTATAATGACTGGAATGAAAAAATATTCAGCGAGTGTTATCAGCCGAATGCCGCGGCAAGAGTTTTAAACAGTAACGGCTTTACCCTGGACATTGTAAACAACTATGAATACATCTCGTTTGATTTCGGTCCGACGCTCGTTGACTGGTTAAAAAAAACGCATGCGAAGACCTGGTCAAATGTTACAGAGGCCGACAGATTATCGCAAAAACTTCTTAACCACGGTAATGCCGTCGCCTGCACTTACAGCCACACGATTCTGCCGCTTGACAGCCCCTTCTTGAAAAAGTTAGACATTCAGTGGGGTCTTAAATCGTTTGAAACAAGTTTCGGCAGAAAAGCCGAAGGGTTGTGGCTTCCGGAGACGGCCGTTAACGAAGAAGTGATTGATGAACTGATAACAAGCGGCATGAAATATGTTCTGCTTGTCTCCACTCAGGTGAGCGCCGCCCATCCTATGGGCATAAAGCATGAGATAGACGTTTCCTCGGGCAATATTGATCCCAGATATCCCTATAAAATAAAAACGGATAAAGGCGAAATTACGGCTTTTATTGCCCACCGCGAAATGTCGCAGGCGATTTCTTTCGAGAACATATTATTCAATTCCCACGCCACCGGCGATAGAATTGAAAGCGCTTTTTCCAAAAGCACCCATCATGACCAGGTCGTAACCATTCTCTCCGACGGTGAAACATTCGGCCACCACCAGCCCTTTGCCGAACGGGGTCTTGCTCATCTTCTGAAATATGAACTGCCTTTAAGAGGAATAAAAGTTGTAAATCCCGGCTATTTAGCCGAAAAAAGCATCGGTTCCTGGGAAATAAGAATAAAGGATGGAAAAGAAAAAGAAGGCACTTCCTGGTCGTGCGCCCATGGCGTTGACAGGTGGAGGGACGATTGCGGTTGCGGTAAAGAACCTGGTACAAGCCAGAAATGGCGAGCGCCACTTAGGGAGGCCTTTGATTTCTTAGCGAAAAATGTCCATAGCGTTTTTAACAGTGAAATAAAAAAATTTATTAAAGAGCCGGAAGGCGCTATTGCGGATTATCCCGAAATTATCGACGATTATTCTCTCATTGACGCATTTATGGAAAAGCATAGGAGCGGCGGGACGCTTACATTTGATGAAAAGAGAAGGGTGCTGATGTTGTTTGAGATGCTTAAAAACACGCTTTTTACGTTTACTTCATGCGGCTGGTTTTGGGCAAATATAAGCGGTCTTGAACCCGTGCACAATATGGCATGCGCGGCGCGGGCTCTTGATATATATAAAGGTTTTTCCGGAGAAAATATTGAGGAGAAATTCCTGAAAATTCTTGAAAAAGCGCCGACGAACCCGCCGATTGAAAACGGACGTCGGGTTTATGAGCGTTTTGTCAACCCGCAAAAAATGAGCAGATATATTTATATTGCGGGATGCATTATCAGGAAACTCGCTTTGAATCCTGATAAAACTGAAACCATTGATAATCCTTTTTGGCACATATTTATCAACAGTTCTCCTAATATCGTTGAAGCGGTGGTTAAAAGTACAGAAGAAAAAATGCACTTTGATTACACCGTTACCGACGGTGAATTTCCGTATGCCATAAATTTGAAATCGGGAGAATTCTCCGGCGATTTTACAATAAGCAATGTTTCACCCGGCGCGAGAAACCTTATAATGATTGAATTCTGGATGAAGAAAATAAGGGAACTTAAAAACACATATAACACTCTGCTTGATTATTTTCTTGGATTTGAGTCCGTTTACCGTTACTTTAAGAAAGCAATAAAGGAGATTGAACCGGTTATAGCCAAGGTTCTGATGTACCAGCTGATTGAAATTGAGGAGGAGCACAGCACAGAAAGTATTCAGGTTGTGAAATCACTCGTGCAGATTGTGAAGGAACACAATCTTAATCTTGACGGGTTCTATACAAGAGAGTGCCTGAGAAGAAGCATAGACAAGGAACTCGGCAGGTTTATAATCGGGGATTTTCAAAATATTGAGTTTTTGAGCGTTCTTTTTGACATTTATTTCCTTATATCTTCAAGAACTATGGAAAATATTTATCACAGTATAATATTCAGAAAGATTAAAACGGACGGCGACAAAATAAAATCTTTGACAAAAGCGGAAAAACAATTTTTAGTGAATATATGCATAAATTTCCGCATTAGTCCCGCTCTTGTAATATAAACCACCCCGGAATACAGGATTTCAGGGTTAATTCATGGGTCAATAGGAACCGTCCCCATTATTCTCCATTTCTCGTCAATCAAACGCAGGCTGAAGCCTGCGACTACCGACGATAGCGCATGAAAGTATTTTCTAATAGCTGAACTATTACAAAAAGACATTTTTTCAGTCCGAGGAAGCCCCGAATTTCCCTGGCATAACCATCGGAGGAAGAGGCCAATCCAGCGAGTCAGCGATGATTCTGATGATTGCCGATTCTTTCAGAGTAATCCAGCCGTCTGCGACGATGCAGGCGACGCAAGATGCGAAAATTTCCTTTTTTACTTTCGGCGCCGCTTTCGCAAGTTCGCCGAGGGAAGAATCAAGGGCGGAGAGTCCGCAATTTTGCTTTTCAAGAAGTTTCAGAGCATCTCCGCCTTCGAGTTTTCCCGCCGCAAGATGGAAAGCGCTGTTTTTTTCTTCTTCTTTGTCCGTCCCGCGGTGGGCGAGACAGGAAAGAACCGTCTCGCAATGCAAAAGAACCGAACGAATGTTGTTGTATTTTATCGGGGTGGGTTTCGTCCATTCAAAAACAGGTTTAAGATGACGGAGAATCATTTTGTGAAGAGCGTATTCAAAGAGGTCTATCTTTCCGTCGGCTTTTACAAGATATTGGACATCTTTAATGAAAACGTGGTATTGTTTTTTGGAAAGATGACGAAGCGCTGAGATAATCATATTGCTCAGGGGCAGACGGAAATCGGCGGATAGATTTTTAGCCGCTTTTGCGATTCGCATTGTTTCTCCGTAAACCTCGGGGTCGCTGTAATGGGCGAGATGTTGAATTTGAATCTCTTTGACTTTCTCGTCTTCACTGAGTAAAAGCGCATAAATCACGGCTCTGGCGCCCTGTTTTGTGCGGCTTGCATCCCTCAGTTCCAGCGGAAGAGAATCCAGCAATTTTGAGGCATATTCAAGATTTTCCGTAGTGAGGGTGCCGACCTGTGAAACGATATCTTCGGGGTTCGCTCTGACAGGCGCTTCGCCGATAAATCCCGAAAAACCTGTGGCGGAGATGGTCGTGCTTCGCTCGCTTTTCAGCGCTTTTGTGAAATCGCCGTCAAAGGACGGGTCAATCCGGCGAATCCGTTCAACAAGCGGAGGATGCGTTGACAAGAGGTAAGTGAAAGAACTTCTCATGCCGTTTGCAAAGAAAAAGTGGCTCACTTCTTCGGCGCGGGTATTCTGTATTTTTGACCCGCTGATAAATCCGCCTATTTTTTTCAGCGCATTGGCAATGCCAAAGGGATTTCTCGTGAACTGCACCGCAGAGGCATCCGCCAAATACTCTCGCTGGCGCGAGACCCCGCTTTTAATCAATTTCGCAAAGAAAACTCCTATGTATCCGACGACCATTAAAAACAATCCCAAAAGAATGACGACAATTTTGCCCCCGCCGCCGCGGGAACTTGAACTCCTTGAATACATGCCCGAACGGATAAGCGCATAACCGAGCAGGGCAATGACCAAAATTCCGTGCAGGACCCCCATAAGACGGATGTTTAGACGCATATCTCCGTTGAGGATGTGGCTGAACTCATGCGCAATGACGCCCTCAAGTTCATCGCGCTTCAACATTCTAACACAGCCCGATGTAACGCCGATAACCGCATCGTTCGGCGAAAAGCCCGCGGCGAAGGCATTGATACCCTCTTCGTTATCCAGAATAAACACGCAGGGAACCTGCACTCCGGAAGCGATTGCCATTTCCTCAATAACATTCAGGAGCCGGCGTTCGTCGGAGTCGGTTGTGTCGGGATAAACAGCCCGCCCGCCGAGCATTTTTGCTATGGTCCAGCCCCCGGAAGAAAGCTGATTTATTTTGTAAAAGGTTCCCATTGCCACTATGAATAATGTTATGCCCGAAACCCAGAAAAAGAGAGTCGGATTCCACAATCCGTGCGAAAGCATATTTCTCGTTTCCGGCCTAATTTGCAAAACATAAACGAACGTTAAATATATGATGAGGACAATAAGGATTATAGCGAGAATATAAAAGAAAATAAGAACTCCTGTTTTTCGCCTTGCGGATTCCTGATATTCAAAAAAGTTCATTATTCTTCCTTAATGGGGCGGTGGTTCAATTGTTTCTAACGCTATTCTCACTGCACGGTTATTTCAAATGACGACCCGGATTAAAAGGAAACTTTTGGCGCTGTCCGTTCTTCTTCCGACTTCACCTCAAAAAGAATCGCTTCCTGAAATCCGAATCTGTCAGCGAGCAGTGAGTTGGGGAAAACCTCTCTCTGCGTGTTGTAGAACATCACCGCATCATTAAATGACTGACGCGCATAAGAAATTCTGTTTTCGGTTGATGCGAGTTCTTCCATAAGTTGTGCCATCGTCTGATTGGCTTTTAAGACCGGATACCTTTCAACTGTGACCATGAGCCGCCCCATGGCGCCGCCGAGGAGCGTCTCGGCGCCGAGCAATTTTTTCATTGCAGAGGGGTCTTCAGGATGCGACGACGCCTGATAGACAGCGGATGAAGCCTGATTCCGCGCTTTGATAACCTCTTCCAGCGTCTGACGTTCATGAGCGAGATAACCCTTCGCCGTCTCAACGAGATTCGGAATCAGATCATAACGACGTTTTAGTTGGACATCAATCTGGGCAAAAGCATTCTTGAATCTGTTTCTCAATTTGACCAGATTGTTGTAAATCCCCACAATCATAATTAAAAGAATAACCGCAACAACTAAAAAGATAATCATGAAAAAACCTCCTTTATAATATTGTAGAAAATGTTGGAAGAAAGTCAAGACTATAAAGCAGGGACTTTCCAGTCCCGATTAAATTTCCGCAGAATAAAGATACAAGGCAAGATTGGTTTTATTTGTTTTTATTGATATTTTGGGAATTCTTATTTTGAAAAATTAAAATTAGTATTAAGAATATGGTAGATATACTAAAAACATAAGGAAATTACACCAATACTTAATAAAACATATTAAATTTATGAAGGTCTGAAAAACACATTAAAAGTTTACATAATAAATATTATCGGAAGTTGTAGGAACCAATGGGGAACCAATGGGGACGGTTCCTATTGCTGTGGAAATACCTTCTCAATAGGAACCGTCCCTATTGACCTACATTTTTGAAATATCTAAGGGGGTTGTAAATGGTGAGTCAATCAATTCCTGGTCGGTTGTGTTGAGCCGTTCAACAAGAGCCGAAATGAATGATCTGTATAACTTAACGGCAATATCGCTGCGGCTTGTGAGAAGCTCGTCCAGCGATTCCCTGTTTATCTGGAAAAGAGTTGAATTTTCCACTGCTTGAGCGCTGCCGCTGCGCTCAATGTCCATGAGAAGAGCCATTTCCCCGAAAAATTCGCCCGGATGTATGAATGCGAGAAACTTTTCCTTTTTTGCGCCCAGTGCGCCTGTCATTCTGAATATTTTTATCTTTCCTTCAAAAACAACGTAGAAATTCCTGCCGGGTGTGCCGGCGGAAAAAATTATGGAACCGCTCGGAATATTAATTTTTTTACCGGTTCTCATAATATAAATAAGGTCTTCGGCGTCAAATTCGGAAAAAACGCGAAGTTTCCTGAGAAAAATCAGATTGCACGCGTATTCGTCAATATCATCGCTGTCGGCGGAATTTACTTTTTCAAACCTGAAAGCGGTATGCCAGTGATCGCCGATGTAGGAATCCCGTGTCTTCACTCCCCGCAGTTTGAATGTTTTCCCCTGCGCGAGAGAAAAACCAAGGAGATGCCAGCCGGAATCTGAAATTTTTTCTTTGCTGTTAACGGAAATGCCGCCTGCGGACAGGTTCCTCAGAAAGCCATTGGTTCTAAAACCGTTAGCGGAATCCTCGCATATTAAAACCGGCGTTTTCACCGATATGCGGGTAAATTTTCTTTTTTCGTTGTGCGTTTTTCCGATTTCCATGAATTTTGCGCGAGACGGCGGTTTCTTCGGCAGTGCGCTTTCCTGCCAGACCTTTTTCAGATTATCAATAAATGTTGAACCGAAAGAGCCGTCATTCCTGTATTCTGCGGCGGTTTTGGTGAATAAAAACATCGGAATTTTGCCGTCTGCCGCCGTCCGCAGCGTGTTAAAATTTTCATCTTCGCTGAGAGATGAACTATCGGACGAGAGAAGAATGAGCCGGGGACATTTCTGCGCGATTAATTTGCCGAAGTCGTCTAAATTCTCAGACCTGTAAAAATCAAATTCAAATTCCTTCAAAATATTCCGGATGAGAGAATACAATTCGGCGTCTTTCCCGAGAAAAACGATGTCGTATGATTTTAATGAACTATTTGCGTTTGCGCTCACAATTGATTATATCAAGCATTTTCCGGTGAAGCAACCCGTTGCTCGACAAAAGCGTTCTGTCCACAGGACGGTCTGTTGACCTGTCGGCGGTGAAATATCCCTCGCCGGTTTCTATTTTTCCGCCCCTGTAATCGGTGACTTTTCCTCCGGCTTCTTCTATCAGAAGTTTCCCCGCGCTTATGTCCCAGGGGTAAAGCCCTTCCTCCCAGAAACCGTCAAATCTGCCGCAGGCGACATAAGCCATGTCAATGGTGGCGGAACCGTATCTCCTTATTCCCTGAGCGGAGGAAAGAAATTTTCTGAATAATTTAATCGTTCTTTCCGGTTTTTCCCACACATAATACGGAAAACCCGTAGCGAGAAGAGCTTTAACCGTTGTTCTTATGTTTGAAACTCTGATGCGTCTGCCGTTTAAAAAAGCGCCTTTGCCTGATAAAGCGCTGAACATTTCATTGTCGGAGGGGTTGTAAGTTACGGCAAGTTCTGTTTTCCCGTTTGTAACGAGAGAAATGCTTACAGCCCATTTATTGAGCCCGTGGGTGTAGTTGACGGTGCCGTCTATCGGGTCAATGACCCACATATCTTTTTTTATATTTTTATAAGTGTTTTCTTCGCAAAGAAAACCGAAGACCCCCAGTTCGGAAAGTTTTTTTATCAGATATCGTTCGGTTTTTTTATCAGCGTTTGTTACTGGATTTATTTTACCCTTGTACCGTATGCGTATTTTTTTCCGCATTCGGTAAGCGGCGCGGCCGGCGGTTTCGGCTATTGCCAGAACGCGTTTCAGTAAAGTTTCTTTGCTAAAAAGAATGGGTTTATTCTCCCGATTTCAGGAAGTTTTCCGACGAGCGGCGAGACATAATTTATGAAAGCTTTAGTGACATTATTGCCTTCTTTGTTTATGAAATTTGAGGGCATTGCTCTTGTTTCTTTCGCGACATTTTTGAGAGGAACTCTTTTGTAATAAACGGCGTATTTTCCCCCTTTCTTTCTGCGTATGGCGATTGAGCCGTCAACATCGCCCGAAACAGCGCATCTGACAGCTTCCATTCCCACAACGGATGCTTCCAATGAGTCCACCGCCGAAACCACTCCAGGAAATGAACGCTGGAGATAGCCGAAGGTGTCCGCCCTCACCCGCTTAATATCGGTGCGCCTTTTTATTTCCGCGGCGATGAGGTCACCAAGGGCGCCTGAACCGCTCAACTGAGCGTTCCCGTGAGCGTCCACTTCCTTTATGTATTTTGTGGCGATAGCCGTGCCGGTTTTGTCGGCTATACCTTCGGAAACTGCGATAAGACACCGTCCGTATTTTGAATAGACCTTTTTAACGTCGGAAACAAACGTATTCATATCAAAGGGCCTCTCCGGCAGGTAAATGAGATGCGGTCCGTCATCTTTGAACTTGCGCGCCAAAGCGGCCGATGCGGTGAGGAAACCGGCGTGCCTGCCCATTATGATGTCTATTTTTACACCGGGAAGAGCCGCGTTGTCCAGGTTGTCGCCCATAAGGGCGCACGCTACGAATTTTGCCGCTGAACCGAAGCCCGGGGTGTGGTCGTTTTCTCTCAGGTCATTGTCAATGGTTTTGGGTATGTGGAAACAGCGCAGTTCGTAATTCTTTTTTTTCGCCTCCTGATTTATGATGTGAGCCGTTTCAGCGGAATCATTTCCCCCGATATAAAAAAAATAACGCACTCCGTATTTGTTAAGAATATTAAAAATGTCGGCGCATTCGGATTGAGTCGGTTTTTTTCTGACCGTGCCGAGGGCGGAGGAAGGAGTCGCGGCTATTTTTTTGAGGTTGGTGTTTGATTCTCTGCCGAGATCCGTAAAATTCTCTTCCAAGATTCCTTTTATTCCGTGGAGAGCGCCGTAAATTCTGCGGATGCATTTGTGTTTTTTTGCTTCAAGAACCGCTCCCACAAGAGACCGGTTTATCACCATTGAAGGCCCACCGCTCTGCGCTATGAGCATATTTCCGCTGACATTCTTTTTTTTCATTCATCCCCCCTATTTGATTTTTATATCTCCCATACGCCTGAATTTTTTGTATCTTTCTTCCGCATATTTTTTTGTTTCCCTGACCGAATTCAAAGCTTTAAGGAGTTTCTTTTTGAGTGTGTCAAACTGCTTTGCCGGATCTAAATGCGAACCCCCGAAGGGCTCACTGACGATTTCGTCTATCACTCCAAGTTGGTATAAATCCTGCGCCGTTAATTTAAGCGCCTCCGCCGCCTGTTCGGCTTTTGAGGCGTCACGGAATAATATGGAAGCGCAGCCCTCCGGCGATATCACCGAATACACGGCGTTGGCAAGCATCAATATGTAATTACTGACTCCGAGAGCCAGAGCCCCTCCCGAACCGCCTTCACCGATTATGACGGATATTATAGGAGTATTGAGGCCCATCATTTCATAAAGGTTTACAGCTATCGCCCTTGCCTGCCCCCTCTCTTCCGCTCCGATGCCGGGATAAGCTCCGGGGGTGTCAATAAACGTTATCACGGGGAGTTTGAATTTTTCGGCCAGTTTCATTATCCTGAGAGCTTTTCTGTATCCTTCGGGATGAGGCATACCGAAATTGCATTTTATTTTCTCCGTCGTGGTCTTGCCCTTCTCCTGACCTATCAGAGCGCATTTTTCGCCGTCCAGTTCCGCAAAACCGCAAATAATCGCGGCATCGTCCGAGAAAAGCCTGTCGCCGTGAAGTTCAATGAAGTTATCAAACAGACCCGCAATATAAGATGAAAAAGTCGGACGGAGAGGATGTCTGGCAAGCTGCACTCTCTGGAACGGAGTGAGATTCGTGAATATTTTTTTTCTGAGTTTTTCTACCTTTTCTTTTAGAGCGCTTATCTGCCGGGCATATTTAACCGGCTCTACTTCAAGTTCTTTTATTTTTGTTTCTATTTTGAGAAGCGGTTTTTCGAATTCAGGCGCTAATTCCGACACGCTTACATCCCTCGGCGGTTTTTCTGTTCTTATAATTTTTAACTTCCGGCATATTAAAAAGCGCCTCTGTACAATATTGAAAAAGTTCTCTGCTGCTCTTTGTTTATTTCTCCCGATTTCGAAATATTTTCAAAAGAAAGCATAAACTGGAGACCCTCCGCAATCTCGTAGGCGGCGCCCGCATTCATTCTGCTCCCATCGGAACCTCTGCCGATATTCATTGCTTCGCCGTAAAGCGAAAATTTGCTGGGTTTAAAATTAAATCCCGCAAAACCGTTGACCTTGTCAGTGGAACTGCTATCGGGATTATCGTCCTCGGTGTCGTAGCCGGCTCCGCCTGTCAGATAAAAATTTTTAAGTATGAGTTCTTTGGACATCGCGAAGAATAAACCGAGCGGCGGAGAATCGTATTTTTCGGTCTTTCTGTTCCACTGATATCCCTGCGCGTCGTAACCGAAAGACATTGCGGGAATCAAGCGGCTCCCTCTGAAAAGGTCGAGTTTCAGATATAATTCGGGGTCCTGGCCCATAGCGGTTTCAGTGCCTATAAGACACTCTATATCCCATGAAAAACCGACCTGAAGCCCCTGTATGACGCCGAAGACGGCTCTTGTGAGCATGCCGCCCTCGTCGTAAATCCTGAAATTGATATTGTATTCGCCGTAATTCAGACCGCACGCTTTCGGTATAAAAATCAGTCTTTCGGTGCTGTCTATCCCCTCAAGCGCTTTAACTCCTGACGATAAAACGATTAACCCCAAAACAACAGCCAAAAATTTAATCTTCATAATTTTTCTCCCCGGGAAACCAATTTTTATTTCCCTTTTTATTTTTGAATTTTACAATAACCAATGGTAGAAATCAACAGTCAGCATTGTTGAGCGTCAAGCATTTTTTTATTTTGCCGGTCAAAAAAGCAATTGAATCTTTGCGGTCAAGCGTTTTTATTATCCGGCCCTTTTCAAAATAAATGGCTTTTCTGCCGGTAAAAGCGAGACCTATGTCGGCATTTCTCGCCTCGCCCGGACCGTTCACCTCGCAGCCCATAATCGCGACATTAAGCGTTTTTCCGGATGCCGGCGAAGCGCCCGACAAGGCATCGGGGAAACGCGAAGAAATTTTTTCTAAAATTGATTTCAGGTCAACGCCGCACCTTCCGCAGGTCGGACAGGCGATAAAATTGATTTTCTTTTTATGCAGACCCACCGCCGCCAGTATTGAATATGCGGCATTGATTTCGGCGACAGGTCCCGCCAGAAGCGAAACTCTTATCGTATCGCCGATGCCCTCTCTGAGAAGCGAGCCGAGCGCTATAGAGCTTTTTACAATACCATCCGACTCAGCCCCCGTAGCCGTCACCCCGATGTGCACGGGATAGCCCAGTTTGGCCAGAAGCTGATTTACTTCTATCGTTGTTTCAACATCTTCCGCCTTAGCCGAAACGACGATGTCATAAAAGCCCGTTTTTTCCAGAGTTGCGACTTCCCTTGAAACGGCGTTAAAAAGCTTCCTTGCTTTTGTCTTCGGTTTATCGCCGTGAGAGAGCGTTTTTACGGAACCGCTGTTTGCGCCGACTCTTATCGGAATTTTTTTATCCTTGCAGGATGCCGCCACATCTGCGACTTTCCGCGCCGAACCGATATTTGACGGGTTTATTCTTATCTTGCTCGCTCCCGCAACGGAAGCGGCGATTGCGAGACGCCAGTCAAAATGGATATCGGCAATGAGCGGTA
>Ga0210017_1001419_pt1 | contig 20852 bp, 22 predicted proteins | sample CryGeyCG2014_020_FD_183966 | JGI IMG/M metagenome (GOLD analysis project Ga0210017, IMG submission 183966) | Groundwater microbial communities from aquifer - Crystal Geyser CG08_land_8/20/14_0.20 (SPAdes) (version 2) | ecosystem: Environmental > Aquatic > Deep subsurface > Groundwater | place... | reverse complement strand
AGGAGAATTGCCCCAGGATAAACGCGATCGTTTCAAAAAACAATATGGTTTAACTAGTCCTCAAATTAACATTTTAGTTAATGATGAAAAATTAGCCGGTTTTTTTGAAAATGTTGTGAGCGAATTTATCCCCCACCCTTGTGAAATAAGGGTGGGGGATGAAAAACAAACGCTTATAAATTTAGCAGCTAACTATCTTTTAAGCGATTTTTTGGGGTTTTTAAATGAAGCTTCAGCTAAAGTTGACGATATAAGAATTAGCGCTGAAGATTTTGCCGAATGGGTTGGATTAATCCACCGAGGCGTTATAACTTCTCGCGCCGCTAAAGAAGTTCTTAAAGAAATGTGGGCAACCGGCAAGGACCCTTCTTTGATAATAGGTGAAAAAGATTTAACTCAAGTTCAAGACATCAACGAACTTGAAAAAATTGCTTCAAAAATAATAAACGAGAACCAAGGGGCAGTTTTAGATTATAAACAAGGTAAAGAAACATCTTTGCAATTTTTAATCGGCCAAATTATGCGCGAAACCCGCGGCAAAGCCAGCCCGAAAATCATCTCCGATATTTTGAAAAAATTGCTTAAATAACCAAATAATAATTTTCCTCGCGCGCTCGGCCACCCAGCGGCGACTCTCACTGTCCGATGAAAGCATTTTATTCAAATTGCATGTTTATTTCCGATCGGCTGTAAACATGCAATTCGAAACCATGCTAAAATGCTTTCATAAGCTTCGGAAAATGATTATTTGTTTAAAAATTCTTTGATTAATTTTGTGGCTTGTCTCAAATCCGTAATCCAGCGGATTCTTTTATCTTTTTTGAACCAGGTCATCTGGCGCTTAGCATAATGTTCTATTTCTTTTTGTAATTTTCCAACCATTTCATTGTAAGACAGTTTATTTTGGAGATAATAAGCGACATAGCGATATTCAAGACCAAAATCTTCAAGCCGCTTCCAGCTTAACCCGGATTTTTTTAAATTTATAATTTCTTTAACCATTCCTTGTTTTAATCTTTTAAAAAGCCGCGTTTTTATTAATTCTTTTAATTCTTTTGAGTTGTGCTTAATGCCGATTATTAATGCTTCGCATTTTGGCTCGGATTTTAATATGGGTATTTTTTTCCCAGATTTAATAACTATTTCTAGAGCCCTGATTAAACGGCGACGGTTGTTTTTATCTATATTTTTAGCTCGCCGCGGATCCAATTTTTTCAGCCGGTTAAATAATTCTTTTGCGGATTTTTTTTCCAATTCGGCTCTTAGTTTGGCGTCTGGTTTGACTTTCGGAATCGCTATATTATCTGTGATAGTTTGAATATAAAATCCTGTGCCGCCACAGATAATGGGAATTTTTCCGTGACTGTGAATTTTTTTGATTGCTTTTTCCGATAGTTTTTTGTACTGGGCAACAGTAAATTGTTTCTTTGGGCTGGCTACATCCAGAAGATGATGGGGGATTTTCGCCATTTCTTTTTTGGTAACTTTACCAGTGCCGATATCCATTCCTTTGTAAACTTGTCGCGAATCAGCCGAAATAATCTCGCCACCAAATTTTTTGGCGATTTTTACCGCCAGCGTGCTTTTTCCCGAGGCCGTCGGCCCCAAAATAACGATAATTTTTGGCATCGGAAGCTTCAGAAAACTATATTTTATTATTCTTTATTTGTAATCTCTTTTTGGATTTTTTGAAGAAAATCAGAAAGTTTTTGACTACTGATGACATTTTTGCCGCGGGTTCTAACTGCAACCGAATTATTTTTTATTTCTTTGTCGCCGACAACTAAAATATAGGGGATTTTTTCAAGTTCAGCTTCTCTGATTCTTTTGCCAATGGTTTCATCTGTTGGCGCCAGTTCGGCCGAAATATTATTTTCTTGCAGTTCTGTAAGTAATTTTTCAGCATATGGCTTTTGTTTAACGCTGACGGCCAAAATACGCACTTGAACAGGCGCTAGCCAGAGCGGCAAATTACCGCATGTTTTTTCAACAAGAAATGCAAAAAACCTTTCAAACGATCCCATAATGGCGCGGTGTATAATGACGACATGTTTCTCTGCTCCGTCCGTATCGGTATAAAAAAGATTAAATCTTGGAGAGGAATAGTAGTCAACTTGGATAGTGGCAACGGTATCTTCTTTACCATAGATATCTTTTGCTTGAATATCAATTTTGGGGCCGTAGAAGGATGCTTCGCCAATGGCCTCAATAAATTTTTGACCAGTATCTTTGAGCGCACGTTTTAAGACGTTCGAACCATTTTGCCATATTTTTTTGTTTTTTATATCGCCGAACTTTTCTTTATTTTTAAAATCGGGAAGGGACAATCGATACCAATAATCTTTGATTCCAAAATCATCATAAACTTTTTTTTGCAGTTTAAGAACCGCAATAATTTCCTTCTCTAAATTTTTTTCGTTGGTATAAATGTGGGAGTCATTTTGGATAAAGCCGCGAACGCGCATTAAGCCGGACAATACACCGGATCGTTCAAAGCGGTGGACATTTCCAAATTCGGCAATTCGCAAGGGTAATTCGCGGTAACTCCGTTTATGATGTTTGTATATTTCGTGATGATGCGGGCAGTTCATCGGTTTCAGGTAATACTTTTTATTTTCAATAGTTATGGGCGTATACATATCATCCTTATAATGAACAAGATGACCGGATTTTTTATATAAATCCTCTCTGGCAAGAATAGGAGTTAAAACGTGAAAATAGCCATTTCTTTTTTCTATGTTGTACATATAATCTTCCAGTTTATGTAATATTTCATATCCCTTGGGAAGCCATAAGGGCAATCCTTTGCCCACTTCTTCGCTGATCATAAAAAATTCAAGACGATCATTTAAAACCCGATGATCGCATTGCTCGGCTTCTTCCATCATTTTCAGATATTCTTCCAATTCTTTTTTACTTTCAAAAGCCACGCCGTATATTCTTTGGAGTTGAGGATTTTTTTCATCTCCCCGCCAGTAAGCGCCGGCTATTGAAGTCAATTTAAAAGAGTCAGCATTAATTTCGCCGCTATTTTTAACATGGCCGCCGGCGCAAAGATCAATAAATACATCGCCGGTCTTGTAAATTGAAAGCGGTCGTTTTTCTTTAGTATATTCGTTAATCAGTTCAAGTTTGAAAGGTTGGTCTTTAAAAATTTTTTTGGCTTCGGCGGTGGTGATTTTTTTGATAGTGAATGACAGCTTTTGAGAAATTAATTTTTTAATTTCTTTTTCAAAATCTTTAAGATCTTCCGGCGCTAAACTCCTCGGAAGCAAAAAATCGTAATAAAACCCGTTTTCAATAACTGGGCCGATTCCGAGTTTGACATCTGGAAATTTTTTTAAGACCACTGCCGCTAAAAGGTGAGAAAGAGAATGGCGGGTATTTTCGATTTTCATTTTTTCATTTTTATATTATTTAAATTTTGAATTCTTGGGCATTATCACAAATTATGCTAAGAGTTCCATTGCGTTGAGAGACCTTTCCTTGGATTATAACAATATTATCTTCCCGCCAAATATCCGGGTTTTTTTCCAGTATATCGGGGAATACAACCACTTCTATTTTATTAGCCCAATCTTCAAGTTTTGTAAAGAGCATCAGACGGCCGTTTTTAGTGACAAATTTCTGAATGCCGGAAATTAACCCGCCGATAGCGACTTTTTGTCCGATTAAAGCTGGTTTGATTTTTTGGATCATCAGCGATTTTTTTTCCATAATTTCTTGGTAATCTTGCATTGGATGTTCGGAAGTATAAAGCCCCAAAAATTCTTTTTCCCAAGCTAGTTTTTCTTTTTTAGTTGCCGGTTCGGTGTTTTTTAATTTTAATGGAACCACGGTTGAGTAGGATTCAAAAAGTCCTATTTGTAATGAAGAGATGTTTTTGTGAGTATCTCTTAAATACCGCAAAAGTTCTTCTATGTTGTTATTAAACAGCTGTCTTTCATTGAAAACATCCAAAGCCCCGCATTTTATAAGAGCTTCAAGAGATTTTTTATTTAAATCAGATGGCAAGATTCTTTCAAGAAAATTTTGGAGATTTAAAAACCCGCCGTTTTTTTCTCTTTCATTAATTATGCTTTTAGTGGTATTAGTACTTAAATTTTTTACTGCTGAAAACCCGAATCTGATTTTCGTTTTTTCATCTTTAACCCCGTTAGAAGCGGGACTTCTAACGGGGTTGATCAAAGTGAAATTTTCCAAACTTTCATTGATATCCGGCGGCAAAATATCAATTCCCATTTTTTTGGCTTCGGTCATAATTACCGCAATGCGGTCTAGATTAGAGCTCTCGGCATTTAAAAGGGCGGTCATAAATTCTCCCGGGTAATTAGCTTTGAGAAAAGCCGTTTGATAGGCAATCATGGCGTAACAAGCGGCATGGGAGCGGTTGAAACCATAACGGGCGAAAGGTTCAACGTATTGCCAGATTTTTTCCGCGGTTGATTTAGGAATTCCGTTATTAACCATGCCGTTTATTAATTTTTCCGACTGTTCGTTTAAGAGTTTTTTAATTTTCTTGCCCACGGCTTTTCTTAAAATGTCAGCTTCAGCCAGAGTAAACCCGGCAAGTTGATTAGCAATTTGCATCAGCTGTTCTTGGTAAACGGCGATACCGTATGTGTTCTTTAATATCGGTTCCAGTTTTGGATGCAAGTAAGAAACCTTTTCCTTTCCATGTTTTCTTAAAATATAGCTCGGGATTAGCTTTATTGGGCCGGGTCTGAATAATGATACCATTACGATAATGTCTTCAAGTTCGGTCGGTTTTAATTCTTTAAGATAACGCCGCATCCCTGAAGATTCTAATTGGAATACGCCGACAGTATCGGCTTTCCGCAAGATGTCAAACGTTTCTTCGTTGTCAAGAGGAATAGTATAAATATCTATTTTTTGGCCGTAATTTTTTTCTATAAGTTCAAGCGTTTTTTCAATGGTGGTTAAATTTCGCAATCCCAGAATATCCATTTTTAAAAGTCCCAAGGCCTCAATGGAATGCATTTCATATTGAGTTACCAGCGCTTGTTCTCCGTCTTTTTTGCCGTTTAACTTTATTGCCCACTGCAATGGTATATCTTCAGTGATCGGGTCTTTGGCGATAACTACGCCGCAGGCATGGGTGGATGCGTGGCGCGCCACTCCTTCCAATTTTTTAGCAGTTTGGATTAGTTGTCTGGCTTGAGGGTCGGTATCTACCGCTTGTTTCAGCTCAGCGATGTTTTCCAGGGATTTCTCAAGCCAGCCAGTTTTCATCCCTTGGGTTGGATTGAAAGGTATTAATTTCGCGATTCTGTCACAAAAACCATAGCCGAATCCCAAGGCCCGGCCGGCATCGCGTATGGCAGCGCGAGCCGCCATGGTTCCAAAAGTGATAATCTGGGCCACGTGTTCGCGGCCATATTTTTTTGAAATATATTCTAAAACTTCATTGCGTCTGTGATCGGCAAAATCAAGATCTATATCGGGTGGCGCGATGCGATCCGGGTTTAAGAATCTTTCAAAGAGCAGATTATATTTTATCGGGTCAATATTAGTAATGCCGATAAGATAGGAAATCAATGAGCCGGCGGCGCTGCCGCGGCCCGGACCGACGGCAATTCCCTGATTTTTTGCCCAATTCACCATATCCCATACTATAAGAATATACGATGCGAAGCCGGTTTTTTGAATTGTGCCAAGTTCAAACTTAAAGCGATCCGATAATTCTTTTGGCGCTTCATCAAGAGAATTAAAACTAAAACGTTTCTTGAGGCCTTCTACGGCCAATAATTCCAAATAACTTTCGGCCGTTGTGTTTTCCGGCAATTTGAAATAGGGAAATTGCGAAGTTCCAAATTCAAATTCAAAATTAACGGCATCAGCAATTTTTTGGGTGTTGGAAATTGCTTCCGGAATCTCGCTGAAAAATTCAGTCATTATTTCAGCCGATTTAAACGATAAGTCTATTCCTTTTAGCGATAAGCGATTAGGATCAGAAATTTTATTGCCGGTCCCGATTGCCAAGAGTACATCGTGATAATTCTCGTCCTCTTTTGAAATATAGTGAACATCATTGGTGGCGATCAGGGGAATTTCAAGTTTTTTTGAAAATTCTATTAAATTATGATAAAAATTTTTATTGTCGCTTTTTTCAAAATGAGGTTGGATTTCAATAAAAAAATTATCTTTTCCAAAAATATTTTGGTATTCCCGCGCAACTTCTTCGGCTTTTTCCAGCCTGTTTGAAGATATAAGATAGGGAATTTCAGCCAGGCCGCAGCCGGAAAGGCAAATCAGACCGTCAGCATGTTGTTTTAATAAATTTTTATCAACTCTCGGCTTATAATAAAAACCATTAAGATGAGCTTTGGTCACAAGCTGAACCAGATTTTTATAACCGGTTTTATTTTTTACTAAAATTGTTAAATGGAATCGTCTGTTGTTTGGCCCGGGATTTTTGTCGGCCATATCGCCGCTGGCCACATAGAGCTCGCAACCGATAATTGGTTTGATTTGAGCCTTTTTAGCTTTCTGAAAAAATTCAACAGCGCCGTAAAGCGTGCCGTGATCGGTTAAAGCCAAGGCTTCCATGCCGAGTTCTTTGGCCCGATTGACTAAATCATCAATTTTCGCCAGGCCGTCTAACAAGCTGTAATGTGAATGGACGTGAAGATGAGTAAATTTCATAAGCTGGTTTTTATAAATTCATTTTATCACTAAAAAATTTCCAATCAAAATTTTTAGTAGTTGCCAGAAGAATTTTTTCGTGTTAATCTCAAAAAACTATGGGTGGAGTACAGGTAAAAAGACACACCAAAGGAAAAAGAAACCGGAGGCGGTCTCATTTGGCTTTAAACAAAACATTTTTAGCAACTTGCGCCAAATGCGGCAAGGCGGTTTTGCCGCATCATATTTGCGCTTATTGCGGTTTTTATAATGGGAAGGAAGTGATAGACGTTATGGCTAAACTTACCAAAAAAGAAAAAAAGCGCCGGAAGAAAGAAGAGACCGCGGCTCACGCGGCCCACGGTCCGGAATTAAATCCTGAAGAGCTTTCTAAAAAATAACGATGTCATTTCAATATTTGCGCATAACGTTCATTGTTTAGAAAAGCGCATTATGGTAAGATAAACATTAGATATTTCGAGCTTTTATCATTAAAACTAATTTAATTATGAATAAAAAATTTATAATCATTGTTACGACTGCAATTTTAGGTTTTGCGTTTGCTTTTTCGGTCGCGGCCCAAACTAGCGCGCCGACTACCGGCGCCGGATTAAAAGATCGCGTCAAAGATTTACGCCAGAATATTGGCAATATTAAAATCCAGACAAAAACCGAGTTAACCGACATAAAAATAAAAGCGAAAAGAGCCGAGTTAAATATTCAATTAAAAGCAACGCAAGAAGCGGCAAAAAAGCGCATTGAAGCCGCGCGTGAAGAAGCTAAAAAGGCAGTTGAAGCGCGCCGAACGGAATTAAAAGATAAAATCAGTAAATTGCGCGACGAAAAAAAGAAACAAATTGCTACGCGGCTTGACGAACAATTGACGCGTCTCAATGCTCAATGGACCGACCATTTTAGCAATGTGTTAAACCGCCTTTCAGAAATTCTCGGGAAGATAGAATTAAGAGCTACTAAAGCCGAGACCAGCGGCAAAGATGTTACGGCCGTCAAAGCGGCGATCCAAAATGCCAAGGCCGCCATTGAAACCGCTCGGACTTCGGTTGAAACTCAGGCAAAGAAAACTTATGTTGCCACCTTTAGCTCTGAAACGGGACTCGGCGCGGCATTTAAAGCCGTGAGAGATCAGCTCCATAAAGATCTTTTTGGGCTTCGCGATGGCGCGATGAAAAGCGCTCGCGAAGCGGTTCAGAACTCGCTTCAAGCGTTAAAAAGCTTAAATTTTTAAACTTATGAATACATCAAAAACTTGGGTCTGGGTTATAATCATAATTGCGGCGTTAGCGCTTGTTGGCTGGGCGGCGTGGTATTACGGATTTTTCAGTCCGGTTGCCACCAAAGAAGGCGTTCAACAACCGGTTTTAGACAGGGACACCACTGCCGATATTAGCAATGATTTAAATTCGGTTGATGTTGGCAATCCCGATCAGGATCTAAAGAATTTAGACGCTGACCTAAATCAACTCTAATGAATCAAAAAATTTTTTCTACTATTACTTTGGTAATTTTTTCATTGATTGCCTTACTACATGCTCTGCGTTTAGTTTATGGTTGGAGTGCGGTTATCGGCGGTTGGGAGGTTCCGATGTGGTTGAGCGGCCTGGCGGTAGTTTCGGCTGGCTACTTGGCTTATGGCGCCTTTAAGTTGAAATAATGTCAAAACAAATAAAAAATCTTTCCCGATAACAAATCGGGAGAGATTTTTAAATATTATCTTCTTATTATTTTCTTAAATTACGTATTTAAAATCGATCGCTTGCAAATACGTAATTTAATACGATACTATATAATATTACTGTGGTTATAATTACTTATAGTTACTCTAACTATTTATAATTACTTCAATATTTATGTCTGATGAACGTCTTGGGCCAAAAGCAAAAAAGATTTTACTCTTATTGGAAACCGGCGTCGTCTTATCATTAACGCGTCGTCCGGATGTTTATTTTAGTATTCTTAAAAAAGCCGCAAAAGAATGGAAAAAAATAAACGAACGAAATTTAAGAGATGTAATAAGGCGACTCTATAAATCAAAACTTATTGACTATAAAGAAAATAAAGACAAGACGGTCACAATTATTTTGAGCGAAAAGGGCAAAAAAAGAATTTTAAAATATGATTTAGACAAGATTCAGATTAAAAAGCCATTCCAATGGGATAAACTTTGGCGTTTGGTAGTGTTTGACATACCAGAAGATAGGAAAGCGGGAAGAACGGCTTTGGTTGCGAAACTAAAAGAACTTGGTTTTTATCCAATGCAGAAGAGTGTTTATATTCATCCATATGAGTGCAAAGATGAGGTAAGTTTTGTCGCAGAAATATTTGATTTAGCTCCTTATGTGAGATTTTTAAGAGTTAAGGATGTCGATATAGAATTAGATCTTAAAAATCGGTTTCGCTTACTATAAAAATATCTTTAAATTTAAAATACGTATTAATAATCGATCGATTTTAAATACGTATTTTGTTTTGTTTTTATTTGTTTTTTCTTGAGTTACCAAATCTTGAGTTAATAAATTTGTTGTAGTAGAATCACATTAATGAATGAGAATGAAACCAAAGAGATCTTAAAAAAACAGGAAGAGACTTTGATTTTGGTTGAAAAGCTCTGGCGGGCGGAGAAATGGCGCCGTTTTTGGACTGTTTTTAAATATGTTATTTTCTTGGGAATCGTATTCGGCGCTTTTTATTTTCTAACGCCGTACATAGAGCGCTTGGTAACATCAATACAGCAGTTTCAAAATGTTCAAAATCCGCAGGATTTACAGAAATTTCTGCAACAAATAAAAAAATAATAGTGATGGGACTTTTCAAGTTCCTTTGCGTCCCGGTTCTTATATTTTAAAACCTGCGGATCCCGATGGTCCCATTGCGCCGGTTCGCAACAACTATCCTTTTACGGTGGGCGGCAATCAGTGGCTTCAGGTTAAAATAGAGTATAAATAATATGATTGACCAAGTTCAGGAAATAAAAGAACGGCTTAATATAGTGGATATTATTTCCGGTTATTTGCGGTTGCAGAAAGCCGGCGTTAATTTTAAGGCGCTGTGTCCCTTTCATAATGAAAAGACGCCTTCTTTTATGGTTTCTCCTTCGCGTCAGTCCTGGCATTGTTTTGGCAGTTGCGGCGAGGGTGGCGATATATTTACTTTTATAGAAAAGATTGAAGGAGTGGAATTTCCGGAAGCCCTGAAAATTTTAGCGGAAAAAGCCGGGATAATTTTAAAATATGATAATCCGAAATTGCGCTCTGAAAAAGACAAAGCTTATGAAATTTGCGAAAAAGCAACGCAATTTTTTACCGCTTCGCTTAATAACGCGAATGTTATTCTGGATTATCTCCATAAGAGAGGGCTCCAGGATGGAACCATTGATGAATGGCGTCTTGGCTACGCGCCGGATTCTTGGGGTTCACTTTTATCATTTCTCGGCAAGTATGGTTATCGCGAGCCGGAAATTGAAAAAGCCGGCTTGATTTTGCGGGGCGCAAAATATCATGACCGGTTTAGAAATCGTTTGATGTTTCCGATTTTTGACACCAATGGGCGGGTGGTGGCTTTTTCCGGCCGTATTATGAATGACATTGTGCCTTCTAAAACCGAAAAAGCTGATAGCGGCAAATATATTAATTCTCCGGAAACAATTTTATATAATAAAAGCCGGATTCTTTATGGTTTAGACAGGGCTAAAACAGACATAAGAAAAGCCGATAAAGTTATTTTGGTTGAAGGGCAGATGGATGCAGTTTTATCGTGGCAAGACGGGGTGAGAAACGTTGTGGCGACATCGGGCACGGCTTTAACCGAAAATCATCTTTTGATTTTGAAACGGCTCACCAATAATCTGGTTTTAGCCTTTGACATGGACGACGCCGGTTTTCGCGCCACCAAGCGCGGCGTTGATTTGGCAAATGAAACGGGATTCGGCGTTTCGGTTTTAGACATTTCCTCGGGCAAAGACCCCGCCGATTTCGTCAAAGAGCGGCCGGGAGAATTTGCCAAACTTATTTCAGAAAGCCAGCCGATTATGGCATATTATTTCAACCGGGCGTTTGAAAAATTTTCAATAGACAAAATTGAAGGGAAAAAATTTATCGCCTTAACCTTGCTTTCCGAAATAAAACGTTTGCCTAGCGCCGTTGAAAGGAGCGGCTGGCTTAGAGAGTTGTCGTTGCGGCTGGGGATTTCCGAAAGCGACTTGAGAGAAGAAATGGAACGGGTTGAAATAGAAAAAACCGAAATGAATAATAACGGCAACGTTGACGTTGAAAAACCGAAAATGCCGGCAAAAACCCGCAGAGAGATTTTGAGCGAACGGCTTTTGGCGTTATTATTGAAAAAGCCGGAATTGATTGCCGAAGCAGTAAAAACAGCCACTTTTCTACCAAAAAAGGATTTTGAATTTTTGGGGGTGTTAATAGCCAACCAGAAAAGTTTCTCCGAAACAAGGGCGGCTCTCTCCGTTGATTTGCGTCCTCGCCTTGATTTTTTGTATCTTAGCGGCGATTATGAGCTTGAAAAAGCGGGAACCGATTTTGATATTAATAAGGAAATAAAATTTTTAATTGAAGAAATTAAGCGAGAACATTATAAAGAAATTCTTCAAAAAATCGGCCAGGAAATAAAAAAATGCGAGGCCGAAGAAGGCCCTAATTTAAATAAATTAACAGAAGAATTTAAAAATATTTCAAAAAAACTCTACGAGTTAAATAAATATGAAAAAGAAAAAAGTAAAAAAAATTAAAACGCGCAAAAGAGTTATTAAGAGAGTCAGGCCGAAGAAAAAAGCGAAGCCCAAAACGAGAGTCAGCCAAAAAGAACGGCTTTTTGAGAAACGGGTGAAGGCCATAATTGACCGCGGCCGGGAAAGAGGTTTTATTACCGAAATGGAAATCTTAAAATTTTTTCCGAATGTTGAAAAAGATATTACAGAATTGGAGCGGCTTTATGATCGTTTGGAAGAAGCGAGCATCAGGGTTGAAGAGAGCCGGGAATTTATAGAAGAGGCAGTACCGGAACCGACCGAAGAAGAAATTAATAGAGCCCTAAATATTGAAGCCGATGACACTATTGCTTCCGATTCAGTGCAAATGTATCTTAGAGAAATCGGCAAAACCCCTCTTTTAACAAGAGATGAGGAAAAAGAATTGGCTAAAAAAATTGAGAAAGTAGATATTGAAGCGCGCAATAAATTGATTCAAGCGAACTTGCGCCTTGTGGTTTCCATTGCCAAACGCTATGTCGGCCGCAGTTCCAATTTAACCCTTTTAGATTTGATTCAGGAAGGGAATATCGGTTTGGCGCGGGCGGTTGATAAATTTGATTATCGCCGGGGCTTTAAATTTTCAACCTATGCCACTTGGTGGATCAGGCAGGCCATTACCAGAGCTTTGGCCGACCAGTCGCGCACTATCCGCATTCCGGTTCATATGGTGGAAACTATTTCTAAATACGCTCAGATTAAACGCCGGCTGTTTCAGGATTTGGGGCGGGAGCCGCTGGCGGAAGAAATTGCTTCTGAAATGGGCGTTGACGTTGAAAAAGTTCGCCACATTATTAAGATTTCTCAAGACACGATTCCTTTTGAGACGCCGGTCGGCGATGAAGATGAGGGTTCAACATTGGGCGATTTTATTGAAGATGAAAAAGGAATAACGCCGGTTCAGTCAGCGGCTTTGCGCCTTTTGGGGGACCAAATCAAAGAGATTATCAATGATCTCCAGCCGCGCGAACAAAAAATTTTGAGGATGAGATTCGGCTTGGACGATGGGATTACCCACACGCTTGAAGAAGTTGGCAATGAATTTGGGGTGACGCGCGAACGCATCCGCCAAATTGAATTTAAGGCGCTTGAAAAAATCCGCCAGCATCAAAATTTGAAAAAACTGGAGGGATATTAAAAATTGCAAATTTTCTAAAATTGTTCTAAAATAAAAACAGTTCGTTGAAATGGAATAAAAATTCCAGAAAGGAAGGTAAAGGAATTGAAAAGGAAGAAATGGGAGAAATTTTTGTTGATTTGCGAGAAGATTAAAAAACAAAGAGAAACTCCCGAGGGATTGCGGAACTATGAGATCGGAAAAAGACGAGAACAGAGAGTGGCTGGGATTCTTCAGGAGATGGAAAATAGTGGATTGATTCGGGGTTTCGCGCCACCGGGTGATCTTTCTTTTCAGAACGTTGTGGAAGGGATTGATTTTTTTGTCGTCTACGTGAGCGGCAAAAGCTATAGATTTCTCCCTCTCTCTGTTACAGGAAAGAGATGGATAGAGAAACACCGGGATCGGCATCCAGAAATTCCGATTATAGACATAGCGGAAAGCGACACAGCGGCCTCCGTGAAAAGTAAAATTATGGAGGCGATAAAAAAATAAAGGCTCTTAAGACAAAGACTCTTTGACGACAAATATCTTTACAAAGAGCCTTTTTAAATTTAATATACAATTATATTCCGGCATAGCTCAACGGTAGAGCGACTCCCTGTGAACTTTATCCGCAGCTTCCGAGAGTAATCTCGGATGAAAAACGGGGTTAATTGCGGGAAGCCTAAATTTGCCAATTGGCGAACAGGGTAATTCGCAGCCAAGCCGAATGCTAATTATTTTGGTGTTCGGAAGGTTCATCGACTATCCTGAAAGGGAGTACTCCAATTTATTGGGGGAAACGCCTCGCATCCAGTTTTTGGATGATGATATAGTCAGCGCCATTGGAAACAATGGAACAAGTGTAAGGAGTGGGTTCCAGGTTCGAATCCTGGTGCCGGAGCATTTGACAAATCGCACAGAAATGTGCGATTTTAGTTTATAAAACATAGTCCGCGAAGCCATAAAACTTTGCTTTGAAAATAAAAAAAGGAGGTAATTTAGGTGAGAAATTTAAAAATCTTTTTCTTTATTTCATTAGCTATTTTGTTTTTACTGCCAACAAAAACCGCTTTAGCCGAAAGTGAGTATGATTATCTGATAAAAATAAAGTTTTCAGAGTTTAAACTGTTTCTTTTTGACGCTTCTGGGAAAGAGATTATAAATTTTCCGGTGGCAATACCAAAAAGAATGTTAAAATTACCAATAGTCGGCTGGACGAGAAAAATTGAGAAAAATCCTTGGTGGTATCCTACTCCGGCAACTAGAATAGCCTATTTAAAACAGAAAAAAATGGAATTGCCTAAAGCAATCCCGCCAAACGATCATAGAAATGCGATGGGCAAGATAAAATTTATAATAATCTGGGAAACACCAGGAGTTAATCCAGCAATTCGTCTTCATGGTACAAATGATCCAAATTCCATTGGAAAAAAAATAACCAGGGATTGTATCAGAATGAAAAATGAAGACGCGTTGCTGCTAAAAGAAACGGTAGAAAGCAAAAAAGTAAAAATAATCCTTGTGCTCTAAATAAGCGGTGAGATTATATCAAAGCCGCTTTTATTTTTTTATCCTGAGCCTGTCGAAGGATTGAAACCCCAAGCGGAAATAAGGTAAGATTGATGTATGAAACAAAAAAAATTATTAACAATGCAGTCTCAAGAAATTTTGGATTTGCTGTCTGAATATTCAAGAGCTCTTTCCATTCTTGAACAATACGATGCCGGAACATTAACAAAGCCCAAAGGCGTGAAAGCAAAATTTGTTTTAAAGTACGAAGATTGCGTAAAAATTATCAAAGACGTCAGAGCCGAACTTGTCGGCAAAAAAGGAGCCGGTCTCCCTATGGGAGATCTCCCGCAGGGAGACAGTTTGTTCGGTTCGGAAAGAAGCGGATTATTTGAAGGAATTGTTAAAAATCTCTATCAGACTTTCAACAGCAAAGAACTTTACAACACCGTTGAAGAAAAAGCGGCCCATCTTCTGTATCTTATGGTCAAAGACCATCCGTTTTCCGACGGCAACAAGCGCCTGGCTGCGTTTTTGTTTGTTTATTTCCTCAATAAAAACAACTACCTTTACAAAAAGAACGGAGAGAGAAAAATAGATAATAACACTTTAGTCGCCTTAGCCCTTCTTATTGCCGAAAGCGATCCCAAAGAAAAAGACGCGATGGTAAAGATAATCGCCAACATTTTAAACTGTTGAAAACTTTGTTTGTTTTTGAATTAACAAATGTTAAAATTAAATAGAAATATGGAAATAATTAAAAAAGAAACTTTAATAATAATCGCGGCTGTTTTGTTAATCGGCTTAGCCGTCGGAGGTTATTTTTTATGGAATAACTGGAAAAACTCCATTTCCTCAGAGAATAAGGCCTTGGAAAATGCCGGGGAAGCGGCGGAAAAAATAACTGAAAGCGCGACTAAAGGCGTCTTGCCGTCAATAGGAACAAACCCTTTGGAAAACAAACCCGATGTCAATCCGGTTGATAAAACCAACCCTTTTAAAAATATTATAACCAACCCATTTAATGGAAGAAGGCAAACAAAAATTTCAAGAAACTTTACAGCAAGCGCCGGCGGCCGTGCTTGGTTGCCTTAATTCCGAAATAGGAACCGATATGATGGGAAAGTTTCAGAGCGGCGCGGCTATGCCTCCCCGAGAAATCGGCGAAAAAATGCGCGGATGTTTTGAAAAAATGGGTCCGTCTGAGCCCGGTAATCAGGGCGAGCCCGGCGCCGGCGGTATGATTCCGCCTGCCGGACAGGCAGGTCCCGGCACAATAAATCCGGGTGGCCAAACAATGCCCCAACAAGCCGGTCCCGGAGGATGTAAAGGACCGGAAGAATGCAAATCCTACTGCGAATCCCACCCTGATGAATGTAAGAATTTTCAGCCGAAGCAAGGCGAGGGGATGCCTTCACAGGGCCAACCAGGACAAATGCTCGTGCCGGGAACTCAACCTAATGTGCAAATGCCACCTCGAGAGAACCGGGAAGGAATGATGCCGTCTTCAGGCGAGGGGATGATGCCTGGGACAACACAACCGCCAATTGAGCCGCAACCTCCGGTGAATAATATTACTCCTTCTCCGCCTCCTCCTCCATCTGAAATCCCAGCGCCCTCTCCAAGTAGTTCATTCAATCCCGGATCATCACTGGGCTCCCTGTTAAATATATTTTTGTTTATGTTTAGGTAATAACTTGAAAAAATAAGGTTGAAGAAATTAGTAAAATAGAATAAATGTTATTTCTGAAGCTTCCACAGCCCCGATGGCATGGTATCCCGCCTTGGCGGGATCATCGGGGCGAGGACGGACAGCAAATTGTGCGCTGGCGCAATGAGCGCGCAAAGAAATAACATTTATTCTATTTTTATTTGAAAACCCAAGCAGAAATAGGGTAGGATTGAGGCGTATGGAGCCATTAGCGTCGAAAATCAGGCCTAAAACCTTAGAAGAATTTGTCGGCCAGGAGCACCTGGCCGGCGAAGGAAACCCCTCGACAGGGCTCGGGGCAGGGCCTTTAAACATTGCCATAAAACAAAAGCATTTGTTTTCTTTTATTTTTTGGGGGCCGCCGGGAACCGGAAAAACGACTTTGGCTAAAATCTACGCCAACAGCTTGAACGCCAGAATTTACGAATTGTCAGCGGTTTCAGCCGGAAAAGATGATATTAAAAAGATATTGGACGAAGATTCACAAGGGGCTCCCAAAGTTTTATTTTTAGACGAAATACATCGCTTTAACAAATCCCAGCAGGACTTCCTGCTTCCTTATGTTGAAAGAGGGGAGATAACTTTGATTGGAGCCACCACCGAGAATCCGAGCTTTGAAGTGATACCGCCCCTGCTTTCCCGGTGCCGGGTTTTTGTTTTGAATGAACTTTCGGAAAGCGAGATGAGAGCTATTATTAAAAGAACCGGGCTGAAAATGGACAAAGAAGCGGAAGATTGGCTGATTAATATGGCCAACGGCGACGCCAGGCAGGCGATAACTATGTTGGAAAATACGAGCGAACTTTACAAGAAAATCACGATAGAAAATTTAAAAAACGCTCTCCAGTCAAAGTTTTTAAGATACGACAAAAAAGGCGAGGAGCATTACAACACTATTTCCGCTTTTATTAAAAGTATGAGAGCCAGCCAGCCGGACGCGGCCTTATATTATTTGGCGCGGATGATTGATGCCGGCGAAGATCCCAAGTTCATCGCCAGAAGAATGGTTATTTTCGCTTCGGAGGATATAGGGCTGGCCGCGCCGACGGCTTTGGTAGTGGCCAATGATGTTTTTAGGGCTGTGGAAACAATCGGGTTGCCTGAATGCGGCATCAACCTGGCGCACGGGGTGGCTTATCTGTGCCAATGTAAAAAAGACAGAAGCAGCCACGACGCTTATGCAGAGGCGATGGAAGACGTGAAAAAGTTCGGCAACCTGCCCGTTCCTTTGAATTTGCGGAATCCGGAAACAAAACTGATGGAAGATTTGAATTACGGCAAAGGTTACGAAAAATATTCCAAGGAATCTTTCCTGCCTGATAAATTGAAAGGGAAAAAATACTTGAAGAAATAAAGAGATATTTACATTTACTTTCTCGCTTTTCTCGGTCGCCCCAGCGAGGCGACCGAGAGGATTCGCTCTCGCTCTTGCTTCGCAAACCCTGCCCGCTTCGGGCTCATAACCCGCTCGAAAGCAAATATAAATATCTTGCGAGGAGGTGAAAAAAAACGGCTAAATCAGCGATTTAGCCGTTTTTCATTTTTTCGAAATGCATGTTTTTAACCGATCGGAATTAAACATGTATTTTATTCAAAATACGTATTTAGAAGCGATCGATTTCAAACACGTATTTTGAAACCACGCTAAAAACATCTGCAAAAGCTTCGGAAATAATATTTTATTCTGTTTTCGAAGCCGGGTAGTGTAGTTCGACTTTTTAAAACACGCGCTTAAAGCGCGTTGTCGAATTTCTACTACTTGGTGGTTGCCGAATGCCCAAAAATGTGGCAAGATAAAGGGGATTTTTATGAAAAAAACAAACGCAGAAGTTTGTCCAAAGTACAAGAGTTCTAGTATCAACAAAATTAGTAAAATTGAAAGTGGAGATGCAATAATTAGGTCGATCGGATCGCAAGAATATCCAAAATTTACTAATGTTTTTTATCAATGCGAATGTAATAAATGCGGCGAACTATTTGGATACTGGCCAACAAAAAAATTAGGTGAAAAATTTGAATAAATGAAAACGAAAATCTATCAACTTTATCTTTCTTTTGTTAAAAAATACGGTTCTCCCAAAGAATTTTGGGAAAGATGGTGTAAAGATAGAAAGACCAGTCAGGACAGGGAAGAAATTGCCTTAGGAGCAATCTTGACTCAGAGAACCAATTGGCTAAATGCAGAAAGGGCCTTAAAAAATCTTAAAGAAGTAAGAGCTTTATCAATTGAAAAAATTTTTCAGACCGGTAAAGATATAGAATTATTGGAAGACCTTATTAAACCATCCGGTTTTTACAAACAGAAAGCCAAAAGAATTTATCAATTTTGTGAATTTATTGTCAAAAATTGTGGGTCTTTGGAGAACTTTTTTAAACAAGATTTAGAGACCTGCCGGGAACAACTGCTCAAAATATCCGGTATTGGTCCTGAGACAGCTGACAGCATCTTGCTTTACGCCGGCGATAAACCGATTTTTGTGATTGACGAATACACTCGCCGCTTAGTCAAAAAACGGAAAATCACAGATAAACTTTCTTACGACCATCTTCAACAATTATTTCAACAAAACCTGCCTAAAGATATCAAAATTTATCAGGATTTTCATGCGATGATTGTTTTAGAAGGTAGGGGAACTGGCTGGGATTTAGAAACTCTAGTTAAACAAAAGCATCTATTTCTTTAATTCACGCGAATGAATATAGGTTTCCGAAACCTATAAAAAGGGGGATAAGGTGGGAATAAGTGAAAAAATTGGAAAAGGAATAAAATACAGCCAAAAATTAAAAAAATAAATTTATGAAACTTGAGTATCGCTTTTCGGGTTATAATTTTTATGAAAAATTCAAAGTTAATAATATATGCCGCGGTTCATTCACTGGGGATATTTTTATATACCGCAAGGCAAAAAATTTCTGGACGCCTTTGAGCGCCCTTATTTTTTCATTAGCAGATGAATGTGGTAGAATACATTGCTATTATCATTAAAAAAATTTATGAAAGGATTTAACGCCAACATTGAAAAAGACACTTTGGAAAACAATAATTTTCGCAAAGTGCTGTATACGGGAAAACATAACCAATTAGTGTTAATGAGTTTGAAGCCGAATGAAGAAATCGGCATGGAACTCCATCCGGATAACGACCAATTTTTTCGTTTTGAAAAAGGGCAGGGCAAATGCATTATTGACGGAAATGAATATGAGCTTGAAAACGGAGTGGCGATTGTTGTGCCAGCCGGCAGCCAACATAACATTATTAATACTTCTGCCACTGAAGAATTGAAGCTCTATACGATTTATTCACCGGCGCACCATAAAGACGGCATTGTCCGCGCAACCAAAGCGGAGGCCGAAGCCGACAGTCCAGAATTTGACGGAACGACAACGGAATAAATTTTGTAATGAAAATTTTTGTCAAAGCGAAACCGAATAGCAAAATTGAATCAATTAAAAAACTTAGCGAAACCAATTTTGAAATTTGCGTCAAAGAGCCGCCGGTAAAAGGACTGGCCAACGCGGCGATTGTTAAAGCATTGGCGCGGCATTTCGGCGTTCCGCTGTCATCGGTAAGTATCGTCGCTGGCCACGCTTCACGGCAAAAGATAGTTGAAATAAAATAAATTTGAATATGAAACAGTGGTCGATTATAATAATTTTAATTATTTTAGTTATTGCTAGTTTTATTTATTTCAACTTACCCAAACTAAAATTATCAAATCAATTACCAATTAAAGAAACAAAAAACAATATGAAAATAGAAAGCCCCGCATTTAAAAATGATGCGACAATACCGGTGAAATACACTTACGGCGGCCAGAATATAAACCCGGCGTTTAATTTTTCCGATGTGCCGGAGGGAACGGAAAGTTTGGCGTTGATTATGGATGATCCGGACGCACCTTCCGGCACTTTTGTCCATTGGGTTTTGTGGAATATTAATCCGCAAACAAAAGAAATTTCAGAAAATAGCAAGCCGCCGGAAGCGGTGGCGGGCGCCACCAGCCGCGGCAAATCGGGCTATGTTGGTCCTTGTCCGCCTTCAGGCACTCATCATTACTTTTTTAAATTGTATGCTTTGGATATAATCCTTAATCTCTCTTCTCAAGCAGATAAAACAGCGCTTGAAAAAGCGATGGAAGGGCACATTTTAGATAAAGCCGAACTCATCGGTCTTTACAGCCGCCAAAACTAATATTTGAAATGGTAAAAAGAAAACAAAAAAATTGGTTTGGGTATATAACCAAACACACATATTGGCAAGAATTTAATGCCGGAGAAAAAGAGAATTTTGGAACAAGCAAAAACAGAACTACGAAATCTATTCAAAAAATAAAGACATACGACTCTCTTTACTTTTTTGGCAATCTGTAGTATTATCGCGAAAGTAATTTAAAAAACAAAAAGGAGGGGGAGACAATGAAAAGACGGCAAATTGGCAAGGGAAAACATTTCTGGTTTTTAGTGGTGATAATCCTAGGTATATTTCTTGTTTCCGCGTTGGCTGTTCCACCTGTGGTCGGGGCTAATGGTCCGCTCAAAGTGACCAAAACTACCAGGCTGGAAGCAAAACTGGCCAAGATAGAGGCTAGCTCCAAACAAATAAAAGAAGAGCTTGGCCAAATAGAAAAAAGGTTTGGCGAGATCAAAAAAAGTCTGGAAAACAGGGAAAAGAAGTTGGCGAAAGATTTAAAATCTATGGATAAGAAATTAGTTGATCTCCAAAAGATGCATAAATCGAATTTCCTCTGGCTAGTGATAATTGTAATTATTAGCTTGGCAATCGCCCTTAGCGCACTCGTTGTTGTCCCGCCCACCAGGCGGAAAGATCTATATCAAAGGTAATTTGTATATCCTATCCGTTAAAAAGATAACTCAAGCCGTATAGCCACCCCAAAAGATGGCTTTTTTATAAAAAAATTTCCTACCTGTTTCAGGCAATTTTTTGATATAATGAATTTATGGAAAAATTAGATCGGACAGAGTTTGAGAAAATTGTAGTAGAAGGAATAGAAGCGATTCCGGAAAAGTTCTTGCGGAAATTGGACAATGTAGCAATTGTTATTGAAGCCGAACCGACGCCAGCCCAGAAAAAGAAACTGAATATT
>Ga0210017_1001416_pt1 | contig 20893 bp, 19 predicted proteins | sample CryGeyCG2014_020_FD_183966 | JGI IMG/M metagenome (GOLD analysis project Ga0210017, IMG submission 183966) | Groundwater microbial communities from aquifer - Crystal Geyser CG08_land_8/20/14_0.20 (SPAdes) (version 2) | ecosystem: Environmental > Aquatic > Deep subsurface > Groundwater | place... | reverse complement strand
ATTTTTCTTTTTTGCTAAGTCAAAGACAGTCCTCCAAATGGAGGAGCCTTTTTTCCAAATCTTTGATTTTTTTCTCAAGGTTTTCCATAAGCTAATTGTATCACAAATTTCTAAAAATAAAAAGAGCGAGAATTAAACGATTTCAAACTTTCTCCTTAATCCTACCAAACTTAATCCATAAGTCAAAGAAACTGAATTTAAACCGCTAAAACCTTACCCCCGACTATATACACTTTCAGTGTTATTTCTACTCTCTCTTTGGTGGGCTCGGTCGCTTCGCTCCCTCGCCCTTATTTTGTATTCAAAAATGGGGTAAAAAAGTCAAAAATCCTCTAAAACCGCCTTTTGGCGAGGAATGAAAAGTTGACATTTACTTGACATTCCCGAATGTCAAGTTTTTTAGGGCAATAAAAATTGCCCAGCGATGGGCTTTTTTGTTTTTGTTGTCCCAAACCCTTGACAAAATTAAAGTATGGGTGTATAATTGAGGTATTAGAATAAGATAGTTCTTTGAGAAAAATATATAGGGGGAAGGAAGGGTGTTCTCTCCAATTTGTTCACTAATATTAATGGATAAATTGGAGAGAACATTATGCAAACAAACATCTCCGAAAATGAAAAGATAGAATGGGGCCAAAAAAGAACCTTCGAAAGGATAATTGCAATTAGTAGTGAAATCAAAAGATTCTCTGAAGGACACAGTCATCGCTACGATCTTCATTACGAAATTGAGAAAATCGCTAAGGAATCAGGACTAATAATACTTGAACCAAATGAATTTTCTGGAACCACAAAAGACTATTTGCAATTCGATGCTGCGAAAGAAAAACTAGGAATAGTAGTCGTAGCATCAGAAAATGACCCTTATGTAATGTGCGGCGGTGGTAAACCACGTCCTCTAGTTGCTATATTCCCGCCGGGTTCACGCATAATAAAACAGCGATGCTGGAAAAGACGAAGGAAGAAAAATGAAAATATAGGCCGAACAACAAAAATTCAACTACCTACTGGTCAAGTAATACGATACATCGAAAGCAAGATCCCCGAATACGCCGAATATATATGTGGTCACTTTCTTCTTTAGCCCTTCTATTCCCCCCTTTTTTTACCTCAGTCCATAAGCATTTGTGAATTGAGATAAGCCCAGCACTAGGACATAGTTCAGTGCCGGGTAAAGAAACAGTTCTTTGAGAAAAATATATGGGGAGGGGAGAAAATTTCTGTATTGCCTCGAGTTGTTTATCAGATTTTTGGTGGCCAGCTCGAGGTAATACAGATGCCCAAAAAAGGTTTCAAAGTTATCTCGGTGCATGAAGAAAACTACCAACAAATTCTAGATTTAGCCAACTGCCTAGGATGGTCTATAGCGAAGACAATCGAGACCGCAAGCGAAGTTTATGCAAAGAGCGATGAATTCCAGTCCCATTTGAACCAAGCTATCAAAGAGCACGAAGAAGAACTCAAACGACTAAAAGCCCTGAAAGTGAAAGCATAACCGATGCTATAAGAGATTTACACGGTTGGAGGGTTAAGGCATACAACCCACACAATAAAAAAATGCCTCCAGTTATTCTCTTCAGTGCTTTAAGAGAATGATGGTCATATTCCTATGGAAAGCAAACAAAAGCACAAAAATTAAACCCTTTGCTTTCCACATTTTTCGAGCCCATAACAAGGTTGTGAGCTGGAAAAAGGAGTTAGTTCTTTGATAAAATAAAGGGGAAGTGGAGAATTCATCTCCCGCAGAGAGGAAATCAAAAATGGTTTCTTGCCTGCGGGAGGATGAAAATGAAAAATGAAGAGAAAAAAATTTCAAGGATTAACCCTTACAACATCAGCGGCGACACTGAAAGCTATGCTAGCATTTATTGATCATCCAGAAAATTATGATCTGGCCATATCGGATGAATTGGTCCAACGAATGCAAAAAGAATTGAGTGGTGCTGACGCCTACGGCGGAAGCCGTCCTGGAAGGCAACCTGTAGGAATCACTTTCTATCGCGGAGAAGATGAAATTGTCAAACAATTTCTGAGACTTGCCGAGAGCTGCCAGAGAGTATTCGCTACTGTTGTAGGAATAGTGTCGCGTGCTCTTCCTGAAGAGTGATTTAAACCACTTCCCTTTTTTCTTTTTTCGAGCCCATAATCCCATTAGAAAGCTTTGTTTCTAACGGGACAAGTCATTTGTGAGCTGGAAAAAGTTCAAAACGCCCGATTTGGGGCGTTTTGAGTTATATGAAGGTCTATATAAATAAAAATTACCCAGCGACGGGCGTTTTTTGGGAAATCGGTCTAATTATCCATTTGAGATAATATTAAATAAAAAATAAACTATGTAAGATGAGGTCGGAATCTATTTTCAATTTTTGAAACAATGCCCTCAACCTCTTTCCAAAATTCATCACGTTCTCCTGACTCGTAAACAATCCATCGGTCTTTATCCATAAGTTTCTGTTCTCCTTCTGCTAGATGAGGGTTAATTCTAAATTGGGAATAAGCAATTTGAGCATTGCGTAATTCAAATGCTTTTGTAATAAGGGCCTCAATATCTTGTATGGCTTCATTCCCCCATAAGGCTCGGGTTTTAAACTTAATAATTTTGAGTTCGGATACAGCCTCAAATACTGGCTTTGAACGTTTCCATAAAGCATATGCTTCATTCCTCGCCTCTCTTTCTCTAGAGGTTTCATTTTCATCTATCATTTTTTCTTGTCCTCTTTGACCAAGTTCTCCGACGGACATCCACGCACCCCTTGCTAATCTTATCGAATCTTGAAGTTTATAGGCTCTTTTTAGTATCCGTTCACTTACTTGATACTCGGTTGTCCCCTTAAGCTGTCTGCGCCAAATATAAAGTCCCTTAATTGCTACTATAGAAGCGGTGATAGCAGCAGCAGAAACAAGTACTTCTTTAATAACCGTTATGGTTTCCATATCGTCCGTCTATTTGGCGATTATTAAAACCTTTGAAATTGTTGTATAGGTCTTTTTATTAAAACTAAAAATTATTTCGTCTTTTTCTGATACAGAGGTAGTATCAAAAAAATTATCAATTTCAGTAAACACAAAATCAAAATCTCTTTTTAATTTCCAACTTTCCTCTAAATTACTTTTACTGGCCAAAACTACAAATAATCTATTATCTGCTCCAAATCGTTGTGCCCCCTGATTTTCGTATAACCAAACTATTAATCCTTTTGGATTTTGGAGTGCTTTCTCTAATGTGTACTCTCTTGGTAAATAAGTAATTTTTAAATCAAATGGCTGGTTATTAAAGAAAATATCTATACCTTTATAATTTTTGAGAGTAGGAATAATAAAGGGGTGGTGGCTTATATGGTCTTCAATTAAAACAGTAGTCCAGTGGTTATACCAAGTAGCAATCACATAACCGGTAACATCATTATGAAGTCTATTTTTAACTCCCTGAATTAAATCGTCATATCTTGTAAATCTGCGAACATATTCTGTTTGGATTTTCTGATCTAATTGCCCTTGAACCACGCCCCAATGAAATTCCTTTACCTTCATTAGTTCATTTTTTAGGTCCTCGTCAGAAATTATGACTTGCCTTTCTCTTGTAAAATCTTGATATTTCCTTCTTATGAATTCATCTATTTTGTTTTGTGGTATATCAATTAGCCTTTTAACAATATCAGATGTTTTTCCTCTCGTATCTACACCTAAAGAATTTGCTAATATTTTTAAATCGTCTGACCTAATAGATTGTAATTTTAAGTTTGCTAATTCTTTTTTGGAAACTAACATATCATCTATATTTTTTGGAATAATAAAATATATTCATGTCTGAAAATATAGAAACCACCGACTAAAGCTCTATATCTCCATAAATGTTCTTGGTTTCTTTTACCCCTATTACCGACAATATTTTTCACTAAAATGCTCTTTAATTTCAATTCCGGATTCCTCATTGTTTCCTGCATAACATAGAATCCTAATGGTACCCATTCAGAATTTGTATATTTATCGCCAATAACAATTGCCAAATAATGTTTCTTCTCTAACAAATTAACAAAGTTTTTTACTACTCTACCAAATTTTCCGATGAATTCTTCTACGGTTTTTGTATTGCAAAGGTCCTCCGGTAGATTGCTAAATTTAATAATATCGTGGTAGGGCGGATGCATAATAACAAGTTGAACCTTGCCTTTGTTATGATTTTTTAAGATTTCTATCACCTTTTCCCTTGTTGTCTCTTTAGTGCTATCACTAACGAGAATATCTGTAAAAACTTTTCCAGCAAGAGAAGTTTGTTTTGCGATATTATTTCTAGCTTTCTTTGCGATTTCAGAAACTAGTTCAATCCCAATACCGTGCCTACCTAATCTTCTACATTCAATTAAGGTTGTACCGTTTCCTAAAAATGTATCTAAAACTACATCACCTTTTTTAGTAAATCGCCTCATTAATTGATTTGGGATTTGAGGAATAAAATTACCGTGATACTCACCTGTATGAGCACCCGATTTATCTCTAGCACCGATAATCCAAAGACTATCTGTTAAGATGTCTTTATATTCCTGCCAATTATTTAAATTTAAGTCGTTAATTCTTGGCATATTCTTAAATCTCCTTCTTTTAGTTTAACTCATTTTTAAGTATTTTTCAATTGTTCAAAACCCCATTTTTGAATACAAAATAAGGGCGAGGGAGCGAAGCGACCGAGCCCACCAAAGAGAGAGTAGAAATAACACTGAAAGTGTATATAGTCGGGGGTAAGGTTTTAGCGGTTTAAATTCAGTTTCTTTGACTTATGGATTAAGTTTGGTAGGATTAAGGAGAAAGTTTGAAATCGTTTAATTCTCGCTCTTGAATAGTTAGACGCGAACTCTCTTTGTTGAGGGGGGAACGAAGTTTCTTTATCTGCGTCCAGAAAATTTGCCCTGCCTTGCGAAAGCAAGGCAGGGCTTTCTTTGGTTTCAGAAAATTGAAAATCTTTTAGATTTTCCGAATAAAACAGGGTTATTTTGATGTTTTCTTGAGAGTGGCTATTTATCCACAGTTGTAAATTTCTAAATTTTCCGAAATGTTGTATAATAAAAGTGAACTCAATACCATAATAAGTTGCGCGGATTTATTACAACTATTATTAAAGTTGTAATCCCGAAGGGGCAACTTCTGTCAATGCCGCGCAAGTGGTATTGAGTTCACAGGGTTGCCCCTTTGGTTAAAAAATATGAACAAAATAAAATTCAAACAATGCGCTATCTATACAAGAGTTTCAACTGACATACAAGCTGAAAAAGAATTTTCATCTTGCGAGGCCCAAGAAGAAAAAATTAGGTCTTTTATTAAAAGCCAAGATAATTGGCAGATTTTCAAGGTTTACTCCGATCCGGGTTATACCGGAGCCAACACTAATCGCCCTGCCTTACAAGAATTACTTGAGGATATAAAACAAAAGAAAATTGATATAATTTTGTCTTATAAAATTGACCGACTTACTCGCTCACCAAAAGATTTTTACCAATTGATTGAATTTTTTGAGCAGTATAAGGTTGATTTTATTTCTATTACTGAAAGATTTGATACTTCAACGCCTGCTGGCCGACTTCTCCGAAATATAATGTTAACCTTTGCTCAGTTTGAAAGAGAATTAGTATCTGAAAGAACGAGAGATAAATTATTAGAACGAGCTAAAAAAGGATTCTGGCATGGCGGAATAACACCCTATGGATACAAAAGAGAAAACAAAAGATTGGTTATCAACAAAAAAGAAGCTGAAATTATCAGGTTGATTTTCGAAACTTATCTTGAAAATGGTTCAATAGTTAAGGTTCATGATTTGTTAAAGGAAAACAATATTAAAAACCGGCAGGGAAATCTTTTTCGTAAGGCGACTATTGCCTTTCTTTTGAGAAATATTGTTTATGCTGGCAAAGTTAAATTTGCTGACCAAATTTATCAGGGGATTCATCAACCTATAATTTCAGAAGAATTATTTGAGCTGGTTCAAAAAATTCACAAAAAGATAAAAAGAAAGTTCAGGGTTTACCGAGATTTTCTTTTTGGCGGTTTAATCAATTGTAAGGAGTGCGGATATAAAATGAGCGCTTGTTTTACCAACAAATGGTGGCAAGGGAAAATGAGAAGGTATTATTACTATCGTTGCACTTGTACCAACAAAAAAGGTTGGCAGGCTTGCTCAACAAAGGAAGTGAGCGCTGATAGAATAGAGAAATATATTTTAGAAAATTTAGAAAGAATTTCTCTTGATAGAAGCTATGTGGAAAATTTAGTTTTTAAGCTAAATTATGGTTTAAAGAGTTCGAAACCCGAATTAAAAAATTTAGAAGCACCCCAACAAGCTGGACACGAACCCTCGGGTTTATGCTCTAAATTTTCTAAATTTGACCCAGAAACTATCGCTTCTATTCTCAAGTCGTTTCTCTCTTTTCTTTCTCAAAGAAGGGGGGTTGAAAGAAATCTTTTAGTTAAAAGATTTATTAAAGAGATTATCTACTCTAAAGAAAACATCAAAATAACCCTATTTTATTCGGAAAATCTGAAAGATTTTCAAATTTCTGAAACCAAAGAAAGCCCTGCCTTGCTTTCGCAAGGCAGGGCAAATTTTCTGGACGCAGATAAAGAAACTTCGTTCCCCCCTCAACAAAGAGAGTTCGCGTCTAACTATTCAAGAGCCGGAGGCGAGATTCGAACTGACGACCTATCCCGCCCTTTAAGTAAGCCGATGGGCAGAATTGAACTGCCGTCGGTGGTTTACGAAACCACTGCTTTGCCACTAAGCTACATCGGCGTATTCATGGTCAACAAACGTCCTTTTTGAGCTCTCTTACTTGGGACTCGGTTTTCCCGCCCATTTCCCTTATTAAGGGCGGCGAATGTAGGAGTTAATGAATCACAGTTTGGGCAAATCAAACGTAGGTTTTCTTCGGTATTATTCTGCCAATTACCATCAATGTGGTCTGCTACTAGCGGAACCATTCCTGTTTTTTGATTAATTTCTGACCAATCACACAAACAGCACTTATTTTTAAATTTCCTGCGCAAATATTTTTTAATGTATGACGAGACTAAACCTAAACTATTCAATCCTTTAATTTTACCGTTCTTCCATTTTTTAATATAAGATTGGTACTGAAATTCTTGCTGACATTTATTACTGCAATACTTGTAACCTGGCCGTGGCGTCTCTTTACCACAAACCGGACACTTTTTTCTGGGCTTTTTTGGCATTGGCATACATTAAGTATACAGGATTTGCCGACCATAGTCAAATTTAGAAGTGGTTGAAGATTAAAAGCCCTACTCTATCAGTTGAGTTACATCGGCAAAATTTGGGAGGGCAAAGCGGGATACCGGAATCGAACCGGCACTTTGACCTTGGGAAGGTCACGTACTACCACTATACTAATCCCGCGTCGCGGCACGCGTCGATTGCTTCCGCTTATTATTTTATTTTCAAAAATTCCAAAATTTTTTGCCAAAGAGATTTTTCTTCTTTTTGCTCTTTCTGTTTTTCTTCGGATTGAATTTTTTTAATTGCCACTACTTCCTCGCCTGGTTTTTTAAGTCCTAATTTTTCTCTGGCTTCTTTTTCTAAATAATCTTCGGTTTGACTTTCCGAAATTCCGGCTTTTAATTCTTGATTTTTTTTCTCTACATTTTGAATTTCCTTTTCTAATGTCTCAATTTGAGACAAAAGTTCTTTTCTTCTTTCTCTTATTTTAAAATTGGAAACGGCTAAAAGTCCAATGATTGCTAACGTAAAAAAAACAAATAAAACTGATAAAAAGATTTCCTGAAATGACTTTTTCTTTTTTCGTCTTTTTGCTATCATATGATTAGATACCAGATATCAGGTGATAGATGTTAGTAAACGAATATCTAAAATCTAATATCTACAATCTAATATGAAAGGGAAAACAATTTTTAGAATTTTCTGGATTATCATTGTTTCTCTGGTAATTTTAAGTACAATTTTACTCTTAATTGCTCCCCTATTTAGATAATAGGAAAATTTAAAATTTTGTCAAAAAAACGGGCTCAAATGAGCCCTTTTTCAAATTTTTATCCCATCCCTTATAGTATTCTGGAACAAGCATTCAGTGTCCTTTGGTTAACCACGATATGGTAAGTTGTTCCGCCTCCCGATCTAGTCGATCTAAAGAAATCCTCACCTTCTCTGAGTTTACTCCCGAGAAGGAGAGCTTGAATAGTCCGACAAACATTGGTAGTTGTTAGTTTAGTATTGTTTTGGACCAATAGCTCGATCTCATCTGTTAATATTCTCGGATTTATCGCGTAAGAGACTTCGCTGTGCCCATCTTTCTGAGCATCAGTTAAATGAAATTCCATTTCTTTCAGCAGAAATCTGGCTATATCATAATAAGGTGACTTCTTATCCTTTATCAAATAAATGTAGTTGATTAAGGGGACGGGGATTTCGCCCGGTCGAATAATTTCGCTCATATTACCACCCCTATGAAATTCACAAAGGTCTATTTTATTTTAGCAAACTATTAATTCTCTGTCAAATAAAACAGAGGCCCGTCCTCTGGGAAATTTTATTCCTTAAACATTTCAAAAAAGACATTTTGGGGAATTCTAACTTCACCAATTTCTTTTAATCTCTTTTTGCCCTTTTTCTGTTTTTCTAATAATTTTCTCTTTCTGGTGAAATCTCCGCCATAAAGAGGAGCGGTAACATCTCTGCCTCGGGCTCGGATCGTCTCTCTGGCGATAATTTTTCCAGATATTGCTGCTTGAATAGGAACTGAAAAAAGTTGGGCTGGTAAAATCTCTTTTAATTTCGAAACAATTTTTCTTCCTTCTTCGAGGGCTCGATTTTTGGGCACAATTTTGGAAAAGGCCTCTTCTTTTTTCCCGGCAATTAAAATATCCAATTTTACCAAATCAGCTGGCCGATATTCCAAAAATTGGTAATTCATTGAGGCAAAACCTTGACTGGCACTTTTCAATTTATCATAAAATCCCATGATAATTTCTCTTAAAGGAACTTCATAAATTAAAAGTAATCGATTTTGACCAAAATATTTTTGTTCAATGTAGATTGCTTTTGAATTTTCAAAAATTTCCAAAACTTGACCTAAATATTCGGGAGGAGTAATTATTTCTAATTTCATCCAGGGTTCTTGAATTTCTTTAATAGTTGAAGGTTCGGGCCAATCACTGGGAGAATAAACAAAAAGTTCTTGGTTTTTTGGAGTAATAATCTTATAGACTACCGAAGGGCTGGAAATTACCAAATTTAAACCAAATTCTCTTCTTAATCTTTCAGCTATAATTTCAATGTGCAGGGAACCTAAAAATCCACAAAGATATCCTCTACCCAAACCTTCTTTTCTTTCTGGCTCAAAGGTAAGGGAGGCATCATTCAATTTTAATTTCTCCAATCCCTCTTTCAAAATATCAAAATTATCAGGATTTTCAGGGTAAAAACTAGCAAAAACCATTGGCTTTGGCTCTTCATATTCGGCTAAAGGCTGGATATCACGAATTTCCGCGAATTTAGATTCGCGAATATTCGCGAATAAATATTTGTGAAAATTAGCGAGGGTGATGGTGTCGCCGACTCGGATTTTCCCGGTTTCTTTAATTCCAGTAGCAATGTAACCAATTTCGCCAGCTACCAATTTTTCTTTTGGTAAAAATTCCGGTCTGAAATAACCTAATTCTTTAACTTTTCCTTCGGTTTTACTAGCCATTAAATAAATTTTTTCTCCATTTTTAATTTCTCCATCAAAAACTCGAACATAACAAATTATTCCTTTGAAGGGATCGTATTTCGAATCGAAAATGAGGGCTCTTAAGGGTTTATCTTCCCTACCTTTTGGTGGGGAGAATTTTTTAATTATAGCTTGTAACAAAATTTCGACATTGGTTCCATATTTTGCTGAAATTTCAAAAATTTCGCTCTTCAGAACATTTAATAAATTTGAGAGCTCAGTTTTTGTCTCTTCAATTTTGGCTTGAGCTAAATCAATTTTATTTACAGCTGGGATAATAACTAAATTTTGCTTTTTAGCTAAATCCAGATTGGCTAGAGTTTGGGCTTGAATTCCCTGGCTAGCATCAACCAATAAAATTGCTCCTTCAACTGCCGCCAAACTCCTTGAAACTTCGTAACTGAAATCTACATGGCCGGGTGTATCTATCAAATTCAAGACATATAATTCCTTATCTTCTTTTTGATTTTTGATTTTTGATTTTTGATTTTGAGGATGCTCGTAGAGCATCCGAACAGGGTGCATTTTTATTGTTATTCCCTTGCCTCTTTCCAAATCCATCGAGTTCAAATACTGAGGCCTCATCTTTTCGGCCGGAACTGTTTTTGTCAATTCTAAAAAACGGTCGGCCAAAGTCGATTTGCCGTGGTTTACATGCGAGATAATTACAAAATTTCTAACATTTTCCATATTGTTCAATGTCGGCTTTTAAATAATAATCTTATTTTTGAAATTGTTTCAAAATTGAAGATTTTATAGTTTTGATTTCGGGAGATTTTAAATAAAAAGTAATAAAAAAATAAGAGATTAACCCAACCAATCCGGCTAAAATTGTCTGAACCAAAATGCCAAAGACGGTGTGAGTATTTAAAAAGTGGGCCCAAAAATAGAGGGAAAAATAAGTTAAAAATATTAAAAAAATACTGGCCAAAATAATTTTTTGGAGGGAAGCGAAAATTTCTTTTTTATCAAAATCACCAATTCTTTTTTGAAAAAAAATCAAAAGCAAAACGAATTGGAAAATGGTAGCCACTGAAAGAGCCAAAGGTAAACCAATGGCTGAAATTTTTTCAATGCCTTTAAGTTTAAGCAAGTTAATGAAAAAGAGGGAAAATAAATTTTGAAATTTTAAAAGATGAGCAAAAGAGAAGGCTAAAATGATATTTAAGATAATTGAGAAAACAGAAATTAAAGTTGGAGTTTTAGTATCCTGGAGGGAGAAAAAAGCCCGATAAAGAAAAGGAATTAGAGCCGAAGCTAAAATTGAAATTGAAAAAATTCCCAAAGAGGCAGCGGTTAATCTGGTGGCTGTCCAATCAAATTCTTTTCCTAAGGTCCCCAAAACCAATCTGACAATTTGAGCTCTTAAAATAAAAATCAAAAGGGAAATGGGAATAATCAAAAAAAGAATTTGTCTAAAGATTGAAGAGAAATTTTCAAAAAATTCCTTTTTTTGACCATTAGCCCAGGTTCTGGAAAGAGTGGGAAAGATGGCAATAGCAAAGGAAACTCCAATTATTCCTACGGGAAAACTCTGTAAATTATTAGCAAAGTTGAAAATTGAGATTGCCCCAAGAATGGTCGAGGCAATGGCAGTAATGATAATTAGATTTATTTGTTGAGCAGCCACGGCAAAAATTCGAGGAAACATCAAAGAAAAGATTTTTTTGATTGCTGGATATCTAAAATTAAAAAGGAATTTGTAGCGAAAGCCACAATTTATAGCCGAGGGAATTTGAATTAGCCAATGGAAAAGGGCGCCCAAAATCACTCCCATTCCCACTCCAAAAATTCCAAATTTCGGTGTCAAAACCAAAATGCCAAAAATGATGCCTAAATTATATAGAATTGGACAGAGAGAATAAACTAAAAAACGGTCAAAATATTGTAAGATTGAAGAAAAAATTGAAGATACCCCAAAGAAAATTGGGCTCAAAAACATTAATCTGGTTAAAAGAATAGTCTTTTCTTTCTCGACCGGGGAAAAACCAGGCGCAACAACATTAATTAGAGAAGGAGTAAAGACAAATAAGACTAAAGAAATTAAAATCAGGAAAAATAAAAAAACATTTAAGATATAGTTTGTCATTTCCCAAGCCTTTTCTTTATCTTTTTGGTAATATTCAGAAAAAATTGGCAAAAAGGAAATAATCAATCCCCCGATAATTAAAAGGTTATAAACCAAATCTGGAATTTTAAAGGCAGCAAAATAGATGTTGGTTTCACCCCACACTCCAAATCTTCCAGCCAACAATCCATCTCCAATCAAACTTAAAATTCCGCTAACGAGGGCAGAAATTGCTAATAAAATGGCAGCAAAAGTCACAGTTTTTGTCTGGGAATTGAAAATCTGATTTAACATTTCAATAATCCATTTTAGTATTTTATTTTCTTTTTGCCAAATTTTACCAGAGGCCCAACCTCTGGTAGTTTGAGCTTGACAAAATTTGTATATTTTCTTTCCCTTTTTTCTTTTTTCGAGCCCATAAAATTGACATAGGTCGGACCTGTGACGGTTTGTGGATTGGAAAAAGGAGATATACCATGTTTTCTACGATCGTAGAAAATATGGTACAAAGTGTTTTTAAAACTTGACAGATTTTTTTGAAATTGCTAAACTGAAAATGTCCTAGTAAGTCGGGTGATCGCCCCCCACCACTTTATGTGGATTTCCAATTTAGTTATAAATTGTGAATTCAAAATAATTTTGTAAAACTCGTTTCGGAAGTCTGTATAAAGTGGTGGGGGGTGGAAAGTCCGAACTCTTACTCCTGAATTTTTCAGGGTTAAAAAGGTAGCAGGTAATACCTGTCGGCCGTAAGGCTAGAGATGCGAACAGAGACGCCCTAGACACCGAAAGGTGTCGGGCGCCCGGCCTAGACCCGAAGGGGTCGGCATAGGGCGAGTCCAAGAAGTAATTCTTGGGGTGAAACGGCTAAATTCTTACCTGGGAGCAAGGTTAAACCAAGAGTTGAGGAATTAACTTTGACTCTTGGAAAAGTAAACCGCTTGAGCCCTGGAGTAATCCAAGGCCTAGATTGATGATCACTTCACCCGCCAAAGTTTTGTTCGCAAAATTTAGGCGGGCAAGAACAGAATTCGGCTTACGGACTTACTAGGACATTAAAAAACGCGAAGATTTTTCGCGCTTTTTAATTTATTGCTTTTGTAGTTAAAGCAATCTTTGAATTTTGGGTTGGTTATCCAAAACTTCATTGACTAATTTGTCGGCTTCTTCGTTTTTCTCTCGGGAAATTAATTTAAATTTCAACTTTTTAAAATCTAATCTCAAATTCCAAATCTTCAAAAAAAGAGGCTGGATTTTCTCGTCTAGAATTTTGTATTCTCCATTTAATTGGCGAATTAAAAGTTCTGAATCTGATTTTAACTCAATTTCAGTTGATTTTGCCAATTTTTTCCCAAAAAGGGCTTTGAATTTTTCTAAGGCAGAAATCACTGATTGATATTCGGCTTCGTTATTGGTCATTTCGCCAAGATACTCTGAATATTTTTTTATGATTTGATTTCTTTCATTACAAAAAACAACGCCAATTGCCGCCGGACCAGGATTGCCTCGAGAACCACCATCGGTGTAAATAATTATCTTTTTCATAATAACCCTACGAAATTACGAAAACAGTACGAAAATACGAAATCACGGGACCCTTTGTACGAAAATTTGGTTTCCGGCAAAAATATTTTTCGTACTTTCGCCCCGTAGCAGAGCGAAGCTCGCTACGGGGCAGCCCCGAAGTGAACTTCGTTCTACTTCTGGGGCGTAAAAATTTCGTAGTTTCGTAGGAGGCATTTTTTGAAATGCTCTAAGTTTTCGTTTTTTATCCGAAAGCCGGCGGCCGGTGCATGCCCACCGTAAGTTTCTAAAAGCATTTTACAACTCTTCATTGCTTTGACTAAATCAAAATCCTTGGCAGTCCGGGCTGTCCCCTGGCTTTCTTTTTCTCCTTTTTTGAATAAAAAAACCGGCTTTTGATATCTCTGGGAGATGTTTGAAGCTACCGAACCTAATAAAATTAATTCCCATGAAGGATCACCCTCAAAAATAAGAGGATCTTTCTCTGAAATTCTTCTTTCAATTTCTTCCCTAATTTCTTCGATTTTTCTTTTTCTCTCAAAACTTTTTTCAATCAAAATATCAAGAATATTTTTTATTTCTTCGAAAGAAGAAGCGGTTAAAAGCCGGTAGCTGGCTGGTAGTTGATTTTCTAAATCGCGAACATTTAAAAGGGAGATGAGTTTGGAAACCTTTTGGAAAACATTATAATTTTCAAATTCTTTCTTCTCAAAAAAGGCCCTAATCCCCGGTCGCCAAGAATTTTCAATTGATCTTAAACCTTCGGCAATCATTATTTCGTTTTCCTCCTCTCTGGGCATCATATCGGCTATCGTTCCCAAAGCCACCAATTCCAAGAAATTTTGTTTAAGCTCCGAACTCATTTTATTTTCAAATAAAATTTCTGAAAGTTTATAAACGATTCCTACCGTAGCTAAATATTGCAAAGATGACCCATCTCCTTCTTGTTTTGGGTCAACAATAATATGGGCTTGGGGAAGTTTATCCAAAATTTCGTGGTGGTCAACAATGATGATTTCAAATCCCAATTTTTTGGCTAATAAAATTTCTTCAAAATTGGAAATGCCCAGATCCAAAGTGATCAAAAGAGCCGGGGCCCTTTCTTTTAAAATAAAAAGGGCTTCTTTAGTTAAACCATAACCCTCTTTTTCTCGATCAGGAAAATAAACCGAAACACATAAGTTTTTATGTGCTTGGTAAATAGCGGCAACGTTTTCAATAGTTTCTTTCAGAATAATAGTTGTCGTTACTCCATCTAAATCAGCATCGCCATAGAGAATAATTTTTTCTTCATTTTTAATTGCCTTTTTTATTCTTTCGGCTGCTTTTTTGAGATTTTTGATTTCCATATTGTAGAAGCAGATTTACGCCGATATCAACGCTGATTTACGCTGAATTTTTCTCGCGCTTTATCATAAATCCTGCGTTTTATTTCTAATTTCTCAGAACCAAAATTAATTAAAAGCCCTATTTTATATTTAGAGCCTTTAAGATATAACCAGAATTGCCTTTCATCTTCTTTTGTTAAAAATGTTTTGCACTTAATCTCTAATAAAATTTTGTCGTTTACAATCTTATCTGGAATGTAAGCTCCGATCTTTTTTCCATGATAATAAATATCTATACTTTTTTGATTTACTACTTCTAATCCAAGATTTATTAGTTCTTCAGTTAATGCCCTTTCAATAATTTTTTCCTTAAAGGCTCCGCCGAATTCTTTCCACACCTTAAAACATGCTTTTCTGATTAAATATGTTTCAATTGGATATAAAAAGTCTTTAACTAATTTCTTAGACATAGAAGCTGATATACGCTGATAACTACGCTGATTTGGGCTGATACATATCGGCGTCTATCTGCGTTAATCTCAGCGTGAAGCGAAGCGATCGGCTTCTATTTTAGGGTTTCGATCCCTGGTAATTTTTCGCCGGCTAAATAAAAAAGAAGGGCACTTCCGCCGGTGGAAACATGACTGAATTTCTCGACCAAACCCAATTTATTTATAAATTCTATTGTTTCCCCTCCGCCGATCACTGAAAGGGCGCCACTTTCAATTATGGCTTTGGTAATCTCTTTTGTCCCTCTCTGAAATCTTTTTTCTTCAATCTTTCCCAAAGGACCCGACCAAAAAATTGTTTTTGCTGAGAGAATTTTTTCTCTGAAAATTTTTATTGTTTTGGGACCGATGTCTTTTCCTTCGATATCATCAACCGGTTTTATAATTTTTTCTGGAAATTCTAATTTTATATTTTTTTCTCTGACCAAATTTTCAATTAATCCCCCAACTAATACAAAATCGGCGATCTTTGAAATTTCTTCAATGGCTTTAAAATCAGGATCGTCTCCGCCAAAAACTGAAATTAAAGGTTTGACCGGATTTTTAATTATCTTGTTCAAAAATTTAATTTCCTTTTCCAGTAAAAGTCCGGCTCCGGACGGTAAAAATTTTGGTATCCCAACAATCGAGGCATGAACCCTATGGCAACAGGCGAAGGCATCATTGATATAAATATCACCCAATTTGGCTAATTCTTTGGCAAAATTTTCATCATTTTTTTCCTCTTCTTTATGAAATCTCAAGTTTTCCAAAAGCAAAATTTCTCCCTCAGCCATTTCTTTTGTCCAATCTTCAATTTCCTTTCCAACACAATCTTTGGCTTTGACGATTGAAAAATCCAAGTATTCCATTAATCTTTCTTGAATTTTATCCAATTTCAAATTCTCAACAACCTTTCCTTTCGGCTTTCCCAAATGGGACATCAAAATGACTCGGGCTCCTTTTTTTATTAAATATTCAATTGTCGGGATGGTTTCTTTGATCCTAAAATCATCTAAAATTTCCCCCTTTGGAGAAAGAGGAACATTAAAATCACACCTGACCAAAGCTCTTTTTCCCTTGAGTTCGAAATCTTTTAGAAATTTCATTTTTGATTGATGGCTTTTTTTAGAGCTTCCTTTAATTCTTCGAGATTGACTTTCTTTTTATTTATTTTTTCTTCTTTTACTTCCTTTTTTCGAGAAAAAGAAACCGGCCCTTTTTCCACCGCCTCTTTCAAAGAAATAGGTGGTAAACTGGTTTTTTGAACTTCTTTGAAAGGAGATTCTTTGATTTTCCTCAGGCAGCTTTTGCAATAAACGGGCCTGACGCCGTCGGGAGGAAAAGTGACCTTTGTCCATTTCCCGCAGAGAGAACATTTGGCATCATAGAGGAGGGTTGATGCAGGTTTAGGTGAAATAATTGGGGCGTTCTCCTCAAAAACTTTTGACCAGCGTATAATTTTTCCCTCGACAATTTTACCTGGAGTGCCATATCTTTCCCTGGCAACTTTGATGATTTTTTCTTTATTGGATTTTTCCTGTTTATCCAGAGGAGGCAGAGTTTCGGCGGAAAAGGGTCTACCGGCTAAACCATCAATCATTAATTTTAAATAGATATTGTATTTTGGCAAATTAACTAAATCGCCGGCAATAAACTCCGGAGTAAATTCTTTTTCAAAGTATTCAGCATCTTCGGCTCCGACTCGAAAAGTAATAATCGTTCCCACATTACCAAAAATGGCATCCCTGACCTTTGTACTTTTTCCTGTTGGGGTCATCTCCTCCAATTGAGCAATATATTGATTTCCCAAGACCAAAGACAATCTGTATTTCCTGGCTTCTGATAAAATATTAACAAAGGCCTCGGTGGCAAAGTTTTGAAATTCATCAACATAAAGGAAAAAATCCCTTCTTTTCTCTTCGGGGACATCCACTCTGGACATTGCCGCCAATTGCAATTTGGTGATTAAAAGAGCTCCCAATAGTCTGGAATTATCTTCGCCAACTTTTCCTTTGGAGATATTGGCAATTAAAATTTTACCGTCATCCATTATCTCTCTCATATCGATTTTCGATTTGACCTGACCGACAATGTTTCTAATTAAGGGGTTGGAAATAAATTGACCGACTTTATTTTGAATGGCGGCCGTGGCTTCAATTTCATATCTCTGGGTATATCTGGCAAATTCTTGAACCCAAAAGGCCTTGACCACTGGGTCGGTCACTTTTTCTACTATTTTTTTTCGATATTCAGCATCAGCCAACATTCGATTAATACCTAATAAAGTAGTATTTGGGTATTCCAAAAGGGCTAAAATGGAATTGTTCAAAATATATTCCATTCGGGCTGACCAAACATCGGGCCAGATTTTCTTGAAAACCCCCATTAAACCGGCGGCAACCAAATGGCGATGTTCAACTCCTACTTTTTCCATTACATTAAAAGCAATGGGATAATCAATGTCAGCCGGGTTAAAATAAACCACATCATTGATGCGACTGGCCGGAACAAAATCTAAAAGTTCTTCGGCCGCTTCGCCATGGGGATCAATAAAACCCACTCCCCTGCCGGCCTGAATATCTTGAATTGCCATATTTTTCATCATTTCAGTTTTTCCCATTCCGGTTTTTCCAACAATGTAAACATGACGACGACGGTCGTCTATTTTAATTCCAAATTTTTTTCTGGTATTGCGAAAAGTTGTTTCACCAAAATAAGTAATTTCGTTATTCATAACCTTACGAATTTACGAATTAATACGAATATACGAATAAATTGAGCGAGGCATTCTTGCCGAAGGGAGCATTGCGCAGCCCCCCACCAAAATTATAATGAAGTACTTTTTAGATAGTATTGTTATGAAACTTTGTTCTCATCTTTATATTTCTTTTTATCCTAACTTCGAATTGGTGGGGGGCGAGCAATAGCAGCGGCTGGAGATAAACCTTGTCTTTAAACCTTTAGCCGACTGCGTGCTCCCTGAGGCAAGATGCCGAGCGACCCTGAAATCCACAACTTGCCTAGCGATCATTCGGTGGGTAGCTCTGGTGGGGCTTCTCCTTTTTTAGCGGCAATTCTGGGAACAGTCGGAGCCGGAGCAACAATCCGGCTGGGAAAATGATAAAGGGTAGCCAATTCTTCGGTATTTAAAACATAAGTTCCGCCCGGCCTCGGATATAAAGGTGTTTTTCTCATCAGATAGTTTCTAAGTAGCCTTCTCTTCCTTAAATAGAGCCGCCGATCAATTAAAATCAATTGAATTTTGGTAATGGTTTTCCCCCAGGGTTTCATTGCATTTAAGTTTTGGGTATAAAATTCGGAAAAATAACCCAGGACTAATCTCAGATTGGGTTGAAAAAAGGCATCTTTTTTCCCTAAATAGATGAATCTGATATTGCTTTCAAAAGCATATTTGGCAATTTTTGCTGCCACACCTTTGGCTACTTCTAATTCCGAAGGAGAAAGTTTCAAAGTCCCCAGTTCCAATTTTTCTACTTCCGGTTTTGCCTCTTCCAAGGGTTTACCACCAATTAAAACTCGGCCGGCTCCTTTAATCGCATAAGGAACAAATGACTCCAAAGAAGGTGCCGGAGCTCTGCCCATTATTTTTTGGATAATTTTTTCTCCTTCTTTGGCCCAATCGTTTTCTTCAGTCGTTATGGGTTTTATCATCATTTGAATCCATATTTGCTCCCCTTCTTTTAACTTTCCCAGAGATTCCAACAAATTTGCCATTGGATCAATTCTTTTTTCTTCTTTGGTTATTCTTTCTCCTTCCGGTTCAAATTCCTTATAGGTCCTAATCGGATAGGGGTCATCTTTTAGAAGGATCATATCACAGCCCCAAAGGTTCCATTCTTTATTGGGAATATTTTGAGGGATATTTTTGGTGTAATCTTCAACCTCTTGAATTTCCACATCAGGGTATTGGGCATAAATGGATGATTCGATTAAATTTCGGTGAAAATCAGGGCATCTGATATAAAAATGGGGCACGCCATCAATAGCGGTAATTTCAAAAGAAAGAGTTAAAAGATGTACTCCTTCAAACCATTTTTCTTTCCAGTTTGGCGGATAATAAGTCGTCCAAAGAGAAGAAAAAACACTTTCCATTGCCTTGATGGGTTTTAAAGTCTCTTCGGGTAATCTAATTTCAAGCATCACCCAATGAATCTTATCTAGCCAGACGCTTTGTCTCCACCAAAGCCATAAAAAAGAAAAGGGCTTCCAAAAAATAAAAGGTAGAGGAAGCCACCACCAATTTTTGAGGATTTCAAGAAAGGAATCTAAAAAAGAAATGAGATTTTTGATATCTAAAATTGTCATCTTAATTTCCTATCCCAAGACCGGCTTTTTCCCACCCGGAAATCTATATTTGCCGTTAGCAGTTTTTGGAAAATGACCGAGGTTCAATAAAATGGTATTAACTTTCACAATTCTCTGTTTTAAAACTCGATCGATAATCTCTCCCTTGGTTAAGGGTTTTTTCTCTTCTTGAAGAATCATCGAAATCACATCTTTCACCACCCCGGGTTGATATCCCCATTCTCCCAAGGCATAAAGTCCTCTTCCTACCAAAACAAAACGTTGATCTTTAATAAGTTCATTATGAACGGTCTGAATTAGGGCCGGAGGTTGAGATATTTTTTCAAATTTAGAATTATTAATTAAACGAGTAACTTGAGCAAAGTGCAAAGGTCTTTTCTCTTTTTTGAAAACTAAATAAGCCCTGTCTCTAACACCTCGAGGATTAATTTCCGGCCAATCTTTTAAACCATAATTTCCTTCAATTCCCGGTTGAATTCTTTTTGAAATTTCAAGATAAGATTGTAAGGACCGAGAAGTCAAAGATTTAAATTGAAGATTAGCTTTTTTCAAAAGATTGGCAAAACTCAAGGGTTGATTGATTTCCAAAAGTTTTTTTGAAAGAAAATCTAAAACCTCTTTGGCGAAATTGAAAGAATTTTGATCAATTGCCCAAAGGGAATGGAAGACCTTATTTTCAGCAAATCTTTGAAACTTTTCTCCCAGAATTAACAAGAAAAAAACTTGATTTTGAAATTTTGAACCAGCCAGGGAATTCAATAAAATGTCTTCTTTTCTTAGACCACCAAATTTCTCTATTTCGCCTTCAAAATACTGAAAAACTTCCTGATATTTTTCCAGTTTTGGTCTGATTTTTGAAAATCCATCTTCTTCAATCTGGCGAACTCTTTCTCGGGTAATGCCGTAACCCCGGCCAATTGCTTCCAAAGTTTTCCTCTCTTCGTCTTCCAATCCAAAACGCTGCTCAACAATGTCCTTTTGTCTTTGAGGTAAATCCTTGATTAGGTCTTGGCAAATTTTTTGATAATCTTGTTTCATTATTCTTCCTTTATATCACAGCGAAAAAGTTATGTCAAGAGAAAATGATGGATTGAAGAAATAATTACTATCTAAATATAGAATAACAAAATTCTGATTAAAAATCAAGTCCTTTGAAAAATAAAAAAAGAGCAGATATTCTCTCTTTTTGTAATGAAGTTTATTAAGAATTAACTCTTTACCCCCTCACCAAATTTTTGGTGGGGGCTTTTCCCAACTTCACTTACGGCCGTCGATTAAATTGGAAATTCCTTTATACAAAAAGCAATAAAAAACGCCGATTCTTACGGCGTCCGCTAAAAATTTTTGGATAATTCTTTTCTCCGCCCGCGCGAAGCGGCGAGGCGGAAACATTGACTTTTCTCAACTGGCGGGATATTCTTAAAT
>Ga0210017_1001415_pt1 | contig 20894 bp, 18 predicted proteins | sample CryGeyCG2014_020_FD_183966 | JGI IMG/M metagenome (GOLD analysis project Ga0210017, IMG submission 183966) | Groundwater microbial communities from aquifer - Crystal Geyser CG08_land_8/20/14_0.20 (SPAdes) (version 2) | ecosystem: Environmental > Aquatic > Deep subsurface > Groundwater | place... | reverse complement strand
GCTCTCAGCGTATCCCCGGCAAGAATGCCGAGACCACCACTATAAGTGGGAATTCTTTTATCAATACCTATCCCCATTGAAAAATACGCAATCATAATATAAAGTCTTAGGGTCTTAGTGTCATAGAGTCGTTGAGTCTTCGTGTCTTATGGTCTTAGCGTCGTAGTGTCTTGGTATCATAGAGTCATATGAAACTTAAGTATGTTGTTTAAGTGATCTGTTAAGATATTTTATTAGACCGGAAACGAGTTGCGAAAGTTTTTCTGCTTGATTATATATAGCTTCTTTTTCATTTTTCTTCAAGTATTTTTGGTCTAATGCTGCGTAACAAAGACTTTGAACTTCTGCTGCAGATCCCTTTGAAATCCATAAACCTCTCAGAAATTCCTTATCTGTCTGCCTTGCAAATCCCTCAGCTATGTTGGACATCGAAGAAACAGCAGCTGATGAAAATTGGCCAGAAAATCTCAAGTCTGCAGAAAGTTCTGGATTCGCTCTTATTGCATCATAAACCATTTTAACCAATTTCCGAGCCTCTTTCCAGCACTCTAAGTCCTCAAATCTCTCAATTTTCATGGTGCCTCCACAACACAATGACTCTACGACTCAATGACGCAATGACTCAATGACGCACAGACACAATGACTCATTCCACTATTGGCTCGTCTAAGAAATTCGGGGGTGTTTTGCCTTTCAGGATATATATATTCTTCAATGTCTCTCTATACATTTCATCCCATTTTTTGTCACCTTCTGGGGTCTCCATATCCTCACCAAACCACCAGAACCAGTCAGAACCCTCTGCTGCATAAAGTTCTTCCCATACCTCCTCTGGTATATTATCCCATTCTTCCATATCTCTTCTCACCTTTAAAAGATATTCCCATGCTTTATTCTCCTCTTTCTCTCCTATCCATATATCGAAATTACCATTTATCCATGAGCCCACACTAAGATTATTCAGAATGTGATGTGGAGGATTCTCGTTGAGAAATTCATTAACTGTCAGTGCTTTTATCCAATCTGCCTCCTCTATTTTTGAATAGAAAGAGTGAAAGAACTCCTTTGCATCTTCTTTATAGCTTTCCCACGCATTCTCCCCATCCATAATAATACACACACAGACAGCTTCGTTCTCGCTTGCAAATCTCTTATGTATATTATAAAGCCTTTGAATGAGGTCATTTGCTGCTATCTTACCAGGCATAGAATTGTATCTGAATCCAATATCGTCAGAGAGCCTTGTATCCCTGAAGATAATTTTCACCTCACTCTTATCAAATCTCGCTCTGTATGGTCTGTATTTATCCCTTTCACTAACTTCTCTATTGAGTGATTTTGCAAGTATCTGTTCACCTGTGGCTATCCACTTTACTCCTTCGTTAGCAAATATTGGGATTATTTCTTTTGCCACGGAACCCTCTGATGGCCACATACCTACGGGTTTCTTACCAAAAATCTTCTTGTAAAAATCTACAGATTTTTTTACCTGAACGGCAGCATCCTGCGGATATGAAAACCTGAATGGCAATTTTTTGTGATAGAGGTCTGTATCGTATAGAAGCGGTAAGATGGGATGATAGAAGGGGGTACTTGTAACTTCTATCTTTCCCTCATCCATAAGCTTTTTATGGATTGGAATTATTGCCTTTATAATTTCCATGCCCTTATTAAGAACTTCACGCTTCTCATTTTCTGTAAAACCTCTTCCTTTCTCAATCAGGTTCCTTACTGTGATTCTCTTGCCTGTTACAAGCTCCACTTCGCCCTTTTGAAATGAAGGATCAAACCATGCAAGGTTATACCATACCTGCAGGTCCCTAAAATCTTCCACAGAATAATTCCTTAAAGTAGCTTCTATGTCCATTTCTCCGTTTTTTATAATCCTCTTTTCATAAAGTTCCCTGTATCTGGGATGAGAGTCTATCAGATTTTCTTTATTTAGTGCGAAAAAGTTCATAAGAATATATTCCTTATCCTCTTTTGTAAGAAGTTTGGCAGGTTTCATAGTTACTTGCATACATTTATCAACAGGCCTGCCATTTTCATACATATCTATCTCATCAAGAATTTGTAAGAGTAAGGAAGGAGTGAGGTTGATTGTAAAATGGACATTGGGATAGTCCTCCAAGATTGCTGCCATATCATAGTAGTCCTTTGTTGAATGAAGCCTTACCCAAGGTTTCTCATATATACCTGTCTTTCTATCCTTAAAATATCTCGGTTGGTGTTGATGCCACATAATAATGAGATTGATGGGCTTACCCACCCTTTTTAGTTCTGCTGGTTTGGTCATTTTCTCTCCCTCTCCTACCTTAATTATGGAATTAAACCCCTGAAATCCATCCGGTGACTTATATGGATTTTTGGGGTCAGATATCCAGTTCCCATCTACTATAAATTTATACTGATAAGCTCCCGGTAAAAGATCCAAAGATATTTTCCATAGATTCCCATCGTTTTCCATAAGAGTACCGCTCCAACCATTGAACTCTCCAGCAATCCGGACAGATTTTGCATCTGGTGCGTCGAGTTGAAATTCAACTTTTTTCATTGAAACTCCCTCCTCTTCTGCAATAATATTTGCCACATCTCCTGTTTTTAATATAAATATGCCTCCCTCAAGAGGGTTAAGGGTTATAACAAGCCTTTCATAAGCCCTTATCGTATTACCTGTTATCGCTTCTTCCCATACACCCGGCGCCTGTATGCTCAATACCCTCTTTCTGTCCAATCTATTAAGAGCAACAATCACGCCATCTTTCCCGTTTTCCAGAAGATATACATATATATCTTTCTCCAAAAGGATTCTCTTTCCCCCATCCCTTCTTATAACACTGTTTTTGTTTCTTATACGGAGCAATCTGGATACATATTGAAGCGTCTCTTTTTCCATTTCATTCAATTCATCTTCAAACTTCATCATTCTGCGATTGTCAGGGTCACCTGCGCCGGGCATTCCAAACTCATCACCATAAAGAAGCACAGGCGCCCCCTTTATAGTGAGAAGAAATGTAAGCGCAAGCCGTAATCTTTTATACGATTCTTCTGTCGGCGGAGACGCTCCTTTCCAACCGACCTCTTTCTCATCACCTTCCAGTTTACAGTATGTTATAAATCTCGAAAAATCATGGGTCCCAAGAAACGGACACATTATACTTCCTTTCGGATATACTCTATCAGATTCACTTAATGCATAATTAAGTACGAAGAAACCCTCCTTACCAGAAAATACATTTCTGAGTGTCCAGTAAAGCGGGTAATCAAGTTGCCCGTTCAGGAGGTCATCTCCAATAAATGAGACTATCGTCTCCCTGCTGGATATAGTTTCTCCGAAGAGGAAAAAGTCCTTTCCGACTTCTTTGTCCAATCTTTCACGAAATTCTTCCCAGAATACGATTGGCATATGCTTTACAGCATCAAGTCTTGCACCATCCACTCCCGTTTCCTTTATGAGCCATATTGTAGTATCAATAAGTGCCTGCCTCACCTCTTTTTTCTCATGATTTAAGGTCGGAGCGAACTCATCAAACCAGGTAGTAAAGGGGAACTCATCAAACAACCTGATATTTTTTCTCCCGTCTTCCAATTCAAGTTTTGTAAACCAGTCAGGATGTTCTTTCCACCATGGATGGTCTATATGAACATGATTGAGGACGAGGTCAAGCATAACTTTTATATCATGCTCGTGCGCTTTTTCTACAAGTTCCTTCAACTCCTTCATATTTCCAAATCTCGGTTCGATCTCTGTATGGCTTACAGGCCAATACCCATGATAACCTGTGAACTTGTGATGAGGCGGTAAGGCATCTCTGTATGCTTTTTCGGGTGCCTTATATACAGGAGATAACCAGATGGCACCTATTCCGAGTGATGTAAAATATCCATCTTCTATCTTCTGGATTATACCTCTGAAATCTCCACCCAAAAAATTGCATCTCGCATCAAGTTCCGGGTCTTTTATGGGGGAATCGTTTGCTATATTCCCATTTTTGAACCTATCAGTTAAGATACAGTATATTACCCTATCCTGCCAGGAAAGAGTATCAGGGATAGCAGATGTCAAAAAAATCAAAGGTATATACATTAGCATTCCTCCTCCTATAAATTAGGTCATGGGTCATTGGGTTATTGAGTCACTAAGATCTTCAATTGTAAGCGGTTATTGCGTTTTTGCACGATTTCAAATCGTGCCTATACTTGCACGATTTGAAATCCTGACTGCCGTCAGGCAGGCGTGCCTACATTACCTATACTGCTACTGCCTTTTCGCTGTATCCGAGTGAGAACGCCATAGTTATTGCATTATACTCACACTTCTTGTAACAGAGCGCACACCCTATACACTTTGGAAGGTTCACTTTGTGTTGCTCTCCTTTTTCTCCTGTTATTGCATCAGTAGGACATACTGATTTACATTCCTCACATCCAGTACAGTTTGTCCCAATCATTGCCCTTGGTCTTGATGCTGCCTTATCTACTATGCACTTTGTCGGACATTTTAGAATACATATTGTCGCATTTTCGCATACAGCAGGGTCTATCCTCGCTAAGTTATTCTCTACCTTTATCGCACCATAAGGACAGTTCTTCTCACAGAGCTTGCAGGCAATACATCCTATACTACATACCTTCTTCACTAAAGGCGCTTTTAATCTTGAATTACAGGCAACATACACCTTTTGTGTTTTGGGAACAAGTTCAAGAACATCCCTTGGACATTCTTTAACGCATAATCCACATCCTGTGCACTTATCATCCGCTATGCGGGGCAATCCATCATCTCCCATTTTAATTGCATCAAACGGACATACCCTTTCACAGTTCCCATACCCAAGACAGCCATACTCACATCCCTTATTCCCTTTCTGTATCAGGTCTGCAGCAACGCAATCCATAAGACCGTCATAAATAAATCTCTCCTTTGCTTTGTTCTTATCTCCTCTACACCGTAACACTGCAACCATTGGTTTAACCTCTGATGGTGCAACACCGAGTATCTCGGAAATTTTTTTATCAATCTCTTCCCCGCCAACAGGACAGAATCCTGCACTCTTGCCAGATTTGGCGAGGGCAGCGGCAAACGCCTTGCATCCAGGATACCCACAGCCACCACAGTTTGTACCTGGCAGTATCTGAATAAGGTTTCTCTCAACTTCTGAAGGTGTTACTGCAAGTTTCGTATAGGCAAATGTAAGACCTAGCCCCAATATAAGTCCAAGTCCTCCAAGCACTACAACCGCTATTATCACTGTCATAAAACCCCCGTAGCAGAATTAAGTATTCTTAAAACTAATATGTTCAAGGAGTGTAGGGAAAACCCTTGTGGTTGTCCGTGTTTCGGACAGGGGCAAGCCCTGTCCCTACATTATTATTGTCGCTATTTTTATTTGCACAATTTGTCACCAGAATTCCACTTCGCAAGAAATACGAAGGATAAATAAGTGTAAATAAATGTCTAATATAGTCATCTCTTATCCTTTTGCAAGTGTTTTTGTAGGCACGATTTTAAATCGTGCAAATTGGCACAAATTCAATTTGTGCCTACAATTCTGGCGAGAAACAATGCAGGCACGATTTGAAAAGGTCTGTCCCTACCTTTTGGGTGTCAAATGTCTTATAATCATCTTAATGTTTGATGTGTAAAAATTATGTTTTACCAGTAAGTTCCATTATCATAGTTGCTGACTCTTCTATCGATTTCGATGTAACATCAATAACCATCCAGCCCATTCCGCTAAATATTTCATTACTGTATTTTATCTCCTCCTTTATTTTGTCTATATCTGTATATCTATCACCCAAGTCTATATTAAGACGACTTGCCCTTGCTGCCCTTATTGCTTGGAGTCTATCAGGTCTTATAGTCAACCCTATAATCTTTCTCCTATCAAGTTCATAAATCTGGCGTGGGAGCTCAACTATCATTATCACGGGCACATTCGCAACCTTATATCCTCTGTAGGATAGATAGATACTTATAGGTGTCTTTGAGGTTCTGGAAACCCCAACAAGTACAAGGTCAGCAAGGTGTAGATCCTCTGGCTTACATCCGTCGTCATGATTTACCGCAAAATCTATTGCCTCAATCCTTGCAAAATAATCCTCATCAAGATGCCTAAAAAGACCAGGTAGTGCAAGAGGTGAAATCTCAAGAAGGTCGGTGAATCTTGAAAGAATAGGTCCCATAATATCAATCGTAGGGACAGCCCTCTTAAGTCCTTCCCTATGCATCACCTTCCTAAACTTTGGAGAAACAAGTGTAAAGACTACAACTCCTTGAACCTTAATGGCTTCCTCAACAACCTCTTTTACCTGCTTTATATCTCTCACATACTGAACTTTGTGAAGTATAGCCTTCGAGGTATCAAATTGAGTAAGGGCAGCCTTTACCACAAGCTCACAGGTGTGTCCTGTAGCATCGGACACAATAAATATATGTCTCTGTCTTCCCGGCATATATAGCCTCAACTACTCCCTGCTTTCAATCTTTTTATCAACACAGGTACTACCTCAAACAGATCTCCTACTATGCCAAGATCTGCAACCTTAAATATGGGGGCATCCGAGTCCTTGTTTATGGCAATGATATAATCCGACGAAGACATTCCTGCAAGATGTTGTATGGAGCCGGATATTCCACAGGCTATATACACCTTTGGTCTTACTGTCTTACCTGTCTGCCCAACCTGGTGAGAATACGGAATCCATCCATCATCCACAGGCGGTCTTGATGAACCAAGTGCTGCTCCAAGCAGGTCTGCAAGTTCCTGCAAGAGTGTAAAATTTTTCGCATCCTGGATACCTCTTCCCCCGGATACAATGATATCAGCATCTTCAAGATTTATTTTCTGCGTCTCGTCAAGCACATCCTGCAGCAATGTTGTTTGGGGTATTCTTGGAACAAACTCCTCTATCACAACATCTCCCTTCCTCTCATTCTCTGTCGCCTCCTCCATAACCTTATATCTTACGGTTGCCATTTGGGGTCTTCTGTGTTCGCATATAATTCTTGCCATTATATTTCCGCCGAATGCGGGTCTGGTCTGAACCAAAAGCCCATCTTCGTTTATATCAAGTCCTGTGCAGTCAGCGGTAAGTCCCGTTTTAAGTCGTGCAGCAACTCTCGGAAGAAGACTTCTGCCCTCTGATGTTGCCCCGGCCAGAACTACTTCAGGTTTATATTTCTCTATCAGATATACAAGGGCATCGGTATATGGCTCTATCAAAAATTCCTTGAATGCTTCATTTCTTACTATGTAAACTGTATCAGCACCCCTTGCTATTATCCCGTCTATAATTTCATCTTTGGTAGGAAACTCTTTATTCACGACCAATGCAACAGCCAGTTCTGTATTTAACTTATCCGCTAGCTCTCTGCCCTTTGAAAGTAGTTCGTACACCACTTTATGAATCCCCTCACTCGTCCTCTCGCCGTATACCAATACTCCATGATAATCTGAAGGAGAACGCAAGTGGGTGGTTTCTTTCTCTATTACTATTGCCTCAAAAGGACACTCTGACACACAGGCACCGCACAGATTACAATTGTCAAGGTCTATGCGTGCAATTCCATCTTGTACACTGATTGCCTCATATGGACAGGCAGGCACGCACGCTTCACATCCATTACAACTATCTTCTATTACCTTTATTGACATACTACCTCCGAATATCTGTCAGGATGAGATGTCTTTTAAAAATCCTATTATCTTATCTGCTGCTTCTTCTCTGGTTCCTACAAATTTCTTTCCTGTCTTTTTGCGTTCGGGTGTAAATATCTTTATAACCTTTGTAGGAGAACCTGACAATCCAACTCTTTCCTGTTCTGCTTCAATATCATCTAACCCCCAGTGGGAAATTTCTGCACTTTTTGCCTTTATCTTTCCCCGTAAGGATGGCAACCTCGGTACATTTATTTCCTTTACCACTGTAAAAAGTGCAGGAAGAAAAGTTTCTATCACTTGATACCCCCACTCTGTCATCCTTTCAATGACCGCTCTCTTTTCATCTATTTCTTCTATCTTTCTCACATAGGTAACCTGCGGAATCCCGAGTAGTTCCGCAATTTCAGGTCCAACCTGCGCGGTATCTCCATCTATTGCCTGTTTACCACATAGTATTAAATTATAATCTCCTATTTTTTCAATTGCCTTCTTTAGTGTATATGAGGTTGCAAGAGTATCTGCACCCTTGAATTTCACATCGGTAAGGAGAACCGCATTATCCGCACCCATACCTATTGCCTCTCTCAAAATATCTTCTGCTTGAGATGGTCCCATAGAGATTACAATTACCTCTCCCCCACCCTTCTCCTTTATCCTGATTGCCTCCTCAAGTGCATATGCGTCAAGGGGGTTCATTATAGACGGTACCCCTTCTCTTATCAGCGTATTTGTTTCAGGGTCTATCTTAATATCCTGTGTATCAGGAACCTGCTTTATACATACAATAATTCTCATATATCACCTTTCATTTTGTCGATTAAAACTTAGACATAGTCCCGAAATGCTGTAATAATATCGTTGTAGGGACAGACCTTCAGGTCTGTCCGACCTGTCTTGCACGATTTAAAACCTACAAAAGGGCAGGCGCGCTTACAATTTCTTGGACAGGTCTAAAGACCTGTCCCTACAGGACTACAGGGCGCGTAATCTCACTTCGTAAAAATCATATGCAAGGCTATTAAAAGCAATGCCACACCAAATACTTTTCGCAGGATCTCGCTTGATAGTCCAGTCGCTACTTTTGCACCCAATAAACCACCAACAAAGAATCCCATACATACAAAAATCGCTATAGTCAAATTGACATAACCTTGCCTATAGTACGTCCACGCGGCAAGTAAGCCAATTGGAGGCACTAACAGTGCCAATGTTGTCCCCTGAGCCTGGTGCTGTGAGAGACCAAACAAATAAATCAATGCTGGCACGATAATCACACCGCCCCCGATACCGATTAAACCACTCATAATCCCGGCTGTCAAACCAAGCAACACATAGGCAATAATGTTAATCATCCCTTTTTCTCCCTTCTCTCAACCACTTTTCAAATTCCTCAAGTGGCAGAGCATTTATCACATCACTCTTCTCCACCCAACCTCTTCTTGCTACTCCAATCCCAAACCTGGTCTGTGATAGTTTGTCCTTATTATGTGCATCTGAACATATTGAGAATTTTACCCCGTATTTCTTTGCTTCTCTTGAGTTTATATCCGACAGGTCAAGTCTGTCGGGATATCCATTTATTTCAAGTATTATATTATTTCTTGCAGCCTCCTTAAATATCGTTTTCAGGTCTATTTTGTATTCCTCTCTTCCTGATATCAATCTTCCTGTCGGGTGGGCAAATATATGAATATAAGGAAAGGCAGAGATTGCATCACTGGTAAAATCATAATCTTTTTTCCTTTGATGGATTGCAAGTGTAATTAAATCCAGTTCCTGCAGTATCTCTTCTGGGTAGTCAGGCCCCTCTGGTGTCAGTTCAAGTTCAATTCCTTTAAATATCCTCAAACCTACCTCCTTTTCAACCCTCTCGCACTCCTTATTCCTCTCCGCCAGTTTTGAGGGAGAAAGACCCCCGGCATATCTTGCCTTCTGTGAATGGTCAGTTATACATATGTATTCATATCTGAATTCCTTTGCCTTTTTTGCAATCTCATAGATTGAACTTGCTCCATCGGAGTAGTTTGAGTGTATATGGAGGTCGCCTTTTATATCAGAATATCCTATGAGCTCTGGCAGGGCTCCTTCCAGAGCAGCTTCTATTTCACCTGAATCTTCTCTTATCTCCGGAGGAATCCAGGGCAGACCAAGTGTCCCATATACCATTTCTTCTGATCTTCCTGCAATCTTTTTCTCATCTTTAAATACACCATACTCGGAAATTTTCAGTCCCTTCTTCATGGCAAGTGTACGCAAATGTATATTGTGTGCCTTTGAACCTGTAAAATACTGGATGCAGGAACCATAACAATCCTCTGGAACGACTCTAAGGTCAACCTGAAGTGAACGCTTTCCAACTGGGGTAAGTACCGATGCCTTTGTCTCTCCTGCTCCCAGCACCTCACTTACAGATTCCATACTGATAAACGCATCTACTACCTTTTTTGCCTCTTTAGAATCTGCTGTTATATCTATATCCCCAATTGTCTCTTTCATCCTGCGGAGTGAACCACAGGGTGTAAACCGAGTCGTCGGGAACCTCTTTTTCAAAGAGGAGATTATTTCCTCTACAAGGGGAAACGCCTCGCCTATAGATATTCTTTCATGTCCTCTCTCGTATATTTCCAGTCCTTTCTTTATGTTTTGGACTTTCTTCTCTCCCATACCTTGAAGGGATGCAAGACTTCCGTCTTCCAGTACCTTTACAAAATCCTCTCGGGTTCTAACTCCAAGTTTATCGTATGCGATTCTGAGGGTCTTTGGACCAATTGATGAAACATCCATAAGAGAGAGTATATCTTCAGGTACACCACCCATTGCCTCCTCGTATTTTTTCATCTTTCCTGTGGTCAGGAATTCATCTATCTTTTTTGCAATACCTTCTCCTATACCAGGAATACTCTGAAGCCTTTTTTCTTTCCACACCGTCTCAATATCCTCTGCCATATCAGAAAGTACCCTCGCCACCTTTCTGTATGCATTTATTTTAAATACATTCTCGCCCTTGAACTCGAGGGCATCTGCAATTCTCTCAAATATGGATGCAAGTTCGCGATTTCTCATACTTATAAAATAGGACGCAGATTCACCCTGTTAAATAAACAATGCAACGATAAACGTCAGAGAGTTATTAAGAACAGTTCTATTTAACGGGGTAAACGCAGATTGACACAGATTTTATAAACCAACAAGAAAAATTTTTAACAGAGATTAGAAGAGAACACGAAGTGTCTCCAACTTAAAAGACAAAAAAAATTCTTGCCATAAGACAGATAGAAAATAAAAAGAAAAAGACTCTTTCCTGCCTGACGGCAGGCAGGCAATCTCTTAAAAATCCCTGTTAAGAAAAGTATTTACTGTTTACTATCTATAGAGCATTTTTTTAGGAGTTTTTCGTATTCTCTATCCACCTTATTCTGAATTTCATTGACATCCTCTTCTTTCAGATGTTTGAATCTTCCCTGAAGTTTAAGATACTCTGTTACAGGTGTCCCTTTTGACTTTTTTGTCATTTGCCATACTTCTCCATTTTCTACCTCGTACAACGGGAAGACATTAGTCTCAACAACAAGTCTGGCAAGTTTTATTGTATCGTCAGGTCGAGATCTCCATCCGGTAGGACAGGGAGCAATTATGTGTAAAAACTTTGTACCCTTACTCGCTTTTGCCTTTTTAACCTTTTTTATCAAGTCTTCAGGATATCCTACTGATGCAGTAGCAGCATAGGGTATGCGGTGTGCTGCCATAATTGCAATTATATCCTTTTTGGGTCTATCTTTTGGATGTCTTACAGGCGTTGTTGTCGTCCAGGCACCCCTAGGCGTTGCTGATGAACGCTGGATGCCTGTGTTCATATATGCTTCGTTATCATAGCAGACATAGAGAATATCATCTCCTCTTTCAGCTGCCCCTGATAGTGCCTGTATTCCTATATCAAAGGTTCCTCCATCACCTGCCCACGCAAGAACTGTAGTCTCTCTATCTCCAAGCATTTCAAGCCCTGCTTTAATCCCTGCCGCAGCGGAAGCAGCTGTCTCAAAGGCGGTATGCCATATTGGAACACCATATGCAGAATAAGGAAAAGGACCATCTATGACCGTGCAACAGCACGCTGGTATACTCATAACAGTTTTTCTTCCAAGTGCCTTCAATACGAATCTAATTGCGAGAGTTGCTCCGCATCCCTGGCAGGCAAGATGACCGGGTTGCATTATCTCCTCTTCTGGTATTGTAAGCCGCATAAAACCCCCGGGTAAAATTTCAAAATCCAAATTCCCAATACATTAACCACCAAGACACAAAGACACCAAGAATTTATATCCTTATTATTTTTTATTTGTGTCCTTTGTGCTCTTTGTGCCTTTGTGGTTTAGAATTTTCATGTTGTTCTTGTGTTTTCCAAATTCCCAATGTGCAAATAAGGATACTGCAGTAAGCGTTTTCAGAAACTTAAAGAGATAATCGGTGCAGAAAGTGGGGTGTTTGTCCTTTTGCTTATCCATAAACAAGCAAAACTCTCAGGATATAGTTGAAGCCTTGCATCCCCACTCACTCCTTTGCCTTTAATTATTTCATAAGTAAGTCCATATCCGGCCCAGCCACCCGCAAGAATCATAGAAAATACTTTCTTTCCGTCATCGGGCTTAGTTAATACAGCAATTGCCGAGCCTACCAGAGACCCTGCTATTGTTCCTCCGGTTACAGCAAGTCCATCTACAAAACCAAGATCCACGGGGGTAAAAAGCCGAAGACCCTTCCACATCCCAATACCATTTATTGCCATACCCGCAGCTATATATCCTTTCATTTCCCACTCACTATCTGGTTCCGGGAGATAAAAGAGAATATTCAAAGTTGTAAGTGCAGAAAGGAGCGTATAAGTTCTATAAGCAAGAGCGTCTCCATAAGAATATATATCTTTAGCCTTTGTATACCATAAATAGCTTCCATACCCTAATCCTAAAAGTCCTGAGAGCTCCACAATCTTCAATTTCCATCTCAACTCATCTTCGTTACTATCTTCCCAGGGAATCAGAAGAAAAGTACCTAATCCCCCATAGATACCACCCCAATATCCTGTCCATGCAAGGAGGTCACCTCTACCCGCACTCAAATTATACTTTCCTGCAAATGAATATCCGCTCCAGCTGCCTAAAACACTTCCTGCAAGAGCAGTTGCAGGATAGGTTCTGTCGTAAGTATCAGTGAAATTCAATAAATCCCTTAAAACGAAACCTGCATAATATCCCTGATGAGCCCAGGAATAAGAGAGCAAGGCTTGTCCAAGAGTTATCGGTCTGTCAAGCGTAAGATAAAATGGGACAAAAAAACCACTTGCTGATGTTAATAGGTAGGTTGCGAGAGAAACTTCCTGGCTTGTTCCCTCTGGTAAGAGTGATATTGCAAGAGGTCCCCATTCAGATGATGCTACCTGAAGCTGAGCCAAAAGAAATAATCCCCATCCACTTCTATCCAATTTTAGTCCCTTTTCAGGCTGTAATAAAAGAAGACTATCTATTGTTGCTCGTAAAGACATAAAATCGACTTCAGAAAGTGTAGAGTCTCTCATATAAATTTTGCTATCTTCTTTATAGTGCAATTCTATGGTATATTCGCTCGGAGAGGATTTATAAACGGAGACTTTTAAGAACCCCTCTATATTCTGGAAAATTTTTAATCTATTCGCTTCCTTCTCGGTAATCTCAATTAGATTGCCATCACTATCAAAGGATACTTGCTCTTTTCTAAACTCTTCAGCATAGTAAACTTCTGAAAGCGTGTCAGTATTAACCTGTAAAAAAAGAATAGTGTTAATTATTAACAAGATTTTCATATCCCTCCTTATCTAAAATTATAGTGAATACCCAAACCACCGCCTATTCCTTTACCATATCTTTGCTTCTTGCCATTGTAATACCAGAATGCACCAGGAGGCTCAGTTACTTCTTCTTTGAATTTGTAATATATTGTAGGGAATTCTATCTGAAACGATATATTCTCTATAACTGGGACATCCTTACTTAATTCACCTAAGTTAAACTCTAATCCAATACCCACCACTCCACTCAAATAGTTCTCCTTTATTTCTCTCACTTCGCAATAGGATGAGTCCGGCTCCGGCTTATATATCCAGAAGGATTTCCACTCTGCTGCATCTCTATATGCTATTCCTGTAGCAATATAAGGTTGAAGTAATCCTCTTTCATTAAAACAATGCTCAAATTTTAACTCACAATTTATCCAGTGAAATGGCTTCCACTCATAATCGTCACTATAAACCTCTTTTTTCCCTTCCCCAAAGCCACCTACAATATGCACTTTATTTTCCTTCCCAACCCTAAAACTCAAGCCACTGGTCACCGGGTCAAAGAAACCACCCAGAGAACAGGTCTCAATTAAGAATATCAAAATTGATAAGGAAATGTTAAACATATCTTCCTCCTTAGTTCCTGATGAAAAATACGGGCAAAATGTTATTAGTTCAAAGTTAATAGTTCATAGTTGACCTGATGAAATTTCAAAATCCTAATTTCCAATTTCCAACGAAATTCCAAAGTCCTAATGCCAAATTAAGATAGGCATTGGGTATTAGGTTATTGGGTCATTAGGTTATTGGTAATTGGAGATTTGACATTTTATTGGATATTGGAAATTGGACATTATTTTTTCAGTCCTATCCATATAAGGTCCTCTGGTCTGTCGCTTTCTTCTGTCCTTTTCACTATCTCTTTTATTGTCTCTGGCGTTACATCCCTACCACCAAGACCTGCTATATATCCCCATATCGGCGGTCTGTGTGAACTGTTGTAAAGTGCAGATTTTATCTCCTCAAAGAATATACCACTCTGCCCGAACGAGATATTCCTATCAATACAGGCTACTTTTTTCGCTCCACCAAGCATCTCTCTGACCTTATCTGTTGGGAACGGTCTGAACACCCTTATTTTGAGAACTCCTACTTTCTTCCCTTTGTCTCTCAATATATCTACAGTTATCCGTGCTGTGCCTGTTATTGTTCCTGATGTTATGAGTATAATATCTGCGTCTTTACATCTGTAGTCCTCAACTAGTCCATACCTCCTGCCGAATATTTTTCCAAATTCATCATCTGCCTTTTTCCATTCCTCTCGTGCTCTATTCATTGCAGACTCGATCTTGTATCGCAATTCATAATACCACTTCGCATCTGTAAGCCCCCCAAAGGCATGTACATCTTTAGGATCTAGTTTATATGGCGGATTGAAAGGTGGTAGATATTTATCAACCAATTTTTGTTCGGGAATATCAACAGGTTCATATGTATGGGAAAGATAGAATGCATCAAGAACAACCATACAGGGCAAAAGCACCTTCTCTGCAACCTTGTATGCCTGTATGACCGTATCCTGAACCTCCTGATTTGACTCACAATACACCTGCATTATCCCGGTATCCCTCTCTGAGAGTGAGTCGTTCTGGTCTGTCCATATAGACCAGGGAGGTGCCATAGCACGATTTATGTTGCCGAGAACAACAGGAGTCCTTGCCCCCACTGCCCAGTGTATCATCTCATGCATAAGGGCAAGTCCCTGGGCAGATGTAGCAGTGAATGTCCTTGCGCCTACAGCAGATGCGCCTATAGAAGCAGCAAGGGCAGAGTGCTCTGACTCTACCTTTACAAACTGTGCGTCAAGTTCACCATCTGCGCACATCTCTGAAAGAAGTTCCACAACCTGCGTTTGTGGAGTTATGGGATATGCGGCTATAACCTGTACCCTTGATAATTTTGCACCATATGAGAGTGCATGATTACCCATTAATACCTTCTTCATCTCTCCTCCCTATGCATAGTTATAGCATTTCTCGGACATTCCTCGGCACATATCCCACATCCTTTACAGTAGTCATAATCTATCATGGGAGTACCATCTTCTTTCAGAAGTATTGAAGGTTCGGGACAGAATTTCCAGCATATCCCGCAGGGTTTACATTTATTATAGTCTATTATGGGTTTCAAGTTCCTCCAGGACGCAGTTTTGTTTATACGCATACTTGCAATGGAGACTGCCATCTCTGGCATATCATCTACCCCTTTCCATATAATCTTTTTAGCGTTTGGCATATAACCCCCTGATAAAATTTCAAAATCCTAATTTCCAATTTCCAACAAAATTCCAAAAACCCTAACAGAATTTCAAAATCCTAATTTCCAACGAAATTCCAAATACTAAATTCCCAAAACCTAACCAAAGTCCAGAGGTCATTACTCTTTTTCCTATCCTTTATACTTGACATTTGACATTTTATTGGATATTGGTAATTGGAAATTTGACATTTATTTTAACCGTGTCTTCTCATATGCCTCTTTTGCAGCCATTGCGTTCTCCTCAGGCTTCGCAGGCGATTCTTCTCTTATTGATTGCAAAACAGATTCTATACCAACGCACCCAGTAGCCCTTACAAACGCACCTATTATAGCGCTATTTACAATCGGGGCAGCCCTTGAGCCAAGACCGTATTTTATAGCGATTCCTGTGGCATCCACAGTAGCTATTCTGTAGGGACAGGGCTTCTCCTTGTCCAGCTGTATATCTATCTCATCAGGAGATTTCTCTGAGTTTATAACTATCCAACCTCCTTCTTTCAACCCATCTGTCACATTCACCTGTCCCAGAAGTGTTGGGTCAAGAATTACTACATGGTCAGGCTCGTATATCCTGTAATGAGCTCCTATAGGTTTTGTATCTATCCGCAGGAATGCCGTTACAGGCTGACCTCTGCGCTCCACACCAAACTCTGGAAATGCTTGAGCCCATTTATCCTCTTTTAACATTGCAGATGCGAGGATTTTGGATGCAACGACACTCCCTTGTCCTCCTCTGCCATGCAGTCTTACCTCTATCATAAAATCCCCCTGATAAAATTTCAAAATCCTAATTTCCAATTTCCAACGAAATTCTAAATACTAAATTCCCAAAACCTACTTAAAGTCCAGAGGTCATTACTCTTTCTTCTATTCTTTATATTTGACATTCGTCATTTGATATTTTATTGGATATTGGAAATTGGTAATTTGACATTTTCACCTCTCTTGTATATAACTCCCTCCAGTTAAAAATCAAAATGGTTAATGTCAATAGTCAATGGTCAATAGTCATTCGTCATTCTGGTTTATCCGGTCCCAATGGAGTAGTTTTCACCTCTTCTCATATTCCTCACTCATCAAGCCGCAATATTCACTATTCAACCACTTAACTAATTAACTATTCAACTATTCAACTAATCAACCTTTTTCACTCTTCCTACGGTTCCATGCCCTCGTTATAGTGTTCGTTGAAGTAGTTCGTGAAGTCAGTTGCTGTAATTTCATCCCTTATTACTATGCTTGCTTCATAATTTGAAGCAAATGCGGAATTTGTCCAGTTGTGTGAGCCAAGAACAACCGTTTTACCATCAATTATCAGCAATTTTGTATGGGCATATTTATCTGCTATTCTTACTGGTATTTCCCTACTTTTGAAAAATTGAACTGCTTTATCATTTGTTATATCATCTATGCTGTGCAATAGGACTCGGACATTTACTTCTCTTGAATGTGCATCTGAAATTGCTGAAAGGAGACCCCCAGGTTGTCCAAAATTATCCGTTGTATCACTTATAAGGAACATCATAAGTTCCAGCGAGGTCGTTGAGCTATCTATCAGAGACTTCACCAGTGTATAGTAGTCACTGTCCAGAACAGGTGTAATCTCCTGCAAGGACGCACCTACATCTTCCTTGCATCCTGTAAGAATTACCGCCAACGCGATAGAAGAAATTATAAATTGTTTACGAAACCGCATTACCATATTCCTTTACCACTAAGGCATAAAGACACAAAGATTCCAGATTGTAGATTATAGATTACACCTTAGTGGGTTCATTTTCCAGTGAAAGCCTGTTTGGCTTTATGGATGAGGTATCTTGTCTACCTATCGGTAGACAGGTATATCAGAATCTATGTGTTCTATGTAGAAGGTATCTTGATGTGGGGAATATCTCCTGGTGTGGGAAGCATCTCCCGATGCCGATAATCAAGGTCAGGAGACCTTTCCCACAAAATATTCAAGGTGTCCAGTTCTATATACAACTATACAAAGAGCAGGAACTCAAAGGCATTTGACCCTATCTACCTATCGCCTGCCTATCTACCGATAGGTAGACCTGCCGGTAGGCAGGGCAGACAGGTATTCTACCCACTAAATTGGAGAAGAACCAAAAATTTTAAATACTATGATTTGACCCTTTTCGTACTGAAGAAGAAAGAATGCTCTTGTCATAAATTTATAATCGTTATAATCGTTATAATCGTTATAAACAATATTTGTAATATAATTTTACTCTACCATCAACCTCATAGAATTCTTCTTCTGTCTCTATAAGGCACTTTTTATTGAATAGGTTCTTTATGGCGGAAACTGGACTCAGACTCAACTATCTGCATATTTCATGAATTAGAAACCATTCCTTTCTCACCGTGAATCACAACCTGATATGACAAAATTTTCAGCTCTTCAGGCCAGACCCTCCATCTGATACCAACCACAAATACCAAATTCTAATTTTCAAACTCCGGTGTAATAAAATACCCCTTTCCAAAAACATAAAAATTTCGAGATTTACCCCTTTCTGTTTCAATTAGTGCGCTGTGAATTCTTCAATTTTATTTTTTGGAAATAATGTTGCGGTTCTTGCTAATTTTATCTTTTCATACTCAATTTTCTTAATCGGATAAGAAATATAAAAATGGTTTTTGAGTTCGTTCCAGTCTTTGTCTCTTATTGTATCTATTTTACCCAAATAGAAACTTACCCAAATATTCCCAATTTTAGAATTTGCCTTTTCTTTGGATAATTTACTGTTTGTGATATTTACATATTTTTCATCAATATCTATTCCTATATACCTCCTGCCGAGTCTTTTAGCGGCAATTACTGTTGTGCCAGTTCCAATAAAAGGGTCTAATACAATGTCGTTCTCATCTGTGGTCATTAAAACGAGTCTTTCCATTAAGTGAACGGGCAACTGACAGGGATGCTTATTTCTGTATTTATTGTGTTTAATCCTGTGAATGTCTGTCCATACATCCGAGAGTAATGGACCAAAAGGATGCAATCCATCCTTTTTCCCACCGTAGTCCTTTAGCAATACCTCACATTTCCTACATCTTTTATGTGGGTAACGAATCTCGTAAAACTTGAGTCGTTTAGCATTCTTCGCATAAAATAGAATCCCATAATGGGCAGGCTGTAAGGTTTTACCCATTGGTGCAGTAGGAGCATCCCAACCAATCCAATGCTTGAAATCTGCAATTTCATTGAGAAAAGAGGCATAATAAGTAAGCCATTTAGGGATATTATGAACAAAGATACAGCCCGTTGGTTTTGTAATCCTAACCATCTCATATATCCACTCCTTGCACCAGCTCATATATTCTTTGAACTCCTTGTTATCCTTATACTTACTGTATTTCTTTTTCAAATTAAAAGGAGGGTCTGCAAAGGTCATATCAACACTATTGTCAGGGATTTTTTGCATCATTTCTAAACAATCCCCTTGAATAACTTTGTTTATCAGGTCTTTAAAAAATTCTTTATCTCTCATAAAAAATCTGTGTTAATAAGTCATCAAATCTTTTAAGCTCGTCTCTGCCAAATGTAAAAACCAAGTCGTAAGCCTCGACCATGCGCCTTAAATCTCCTCTCCTAACATACCAACCAATTCCATCTACAAAACCAACAAAAATAACTTCGGGATAGTTTTTCTTTAGATAATTAGCAACCGCCTTTTCTGTCTTCGCTTTATCTCCCATCCCTGAGGCTGTGGTTACTTCATACGAAGACTCAATTATTATTTTAGGGGTTGTCTTGTTAGGAATTATGAAGTCCATTGTACGAGGAATATCTCCTAATATCCCCTTCTCAAAGAATATCTTGTGAGAATATAAAATCTTCTCGATCACAATTTCTGGATTTCTTTCTTTGGAGGCACTATACGAACCTTTTGTTTTATATCTGATTATAGTATCCACTAAAGATTCAATGGAAAAACTAAACTTGTTTATGTCGAGTTTTTTGAATTCAAATAAGGGAATAACCTGTTTGATTATTGGAATTGTAGAACCTTTGAAGAATAAGTTTATAATACCTTCAGCAAACTTTTTATTTGTTTTGATAAGTGATTTAATCTTATTTAAGTTCCATTCTCTCTCAAAATCTTCTTTGCACCAATATTCCTTATTTACAATCTTTGATAAGATAGTATCCTCTCTTGCTCTGATATATGTAATTAACCGCTGCAAGCTTTCTTTTGAAAACCCAGTTATAGTTAAGATAGCATCCAATCCATCTTCAACTTCAGTAATATGCTCAAGTAAAACTGATTCTTTCAATCCATTTCGCCCTATTTTATTTCTGAGAAGTAAAATGTTTTGAGCAAGTGAGGAGATATGACCCTCATGATACTCTTCAAATTCCCTATTTTGAAAGTAAAAGGTATTCTTGGAGATTATGGTATTAAATTTCTCCTCTATTGATGGATAATACATTTTAATTCTTTCTTTACTTTTCTAATTCCAAGTTCCCACACCGGTCTCTTTAACTTCTGGGCTCCAATTATTTCTTGCCTTGTCTTTCGGAATTACATATCTCGCACGTATAATTAAGTCGGGATATCGATCGTGAATGGTTTTTGCCAGCTTCTTCAGTTTTTCTTCATTATTATCTCGGTAATTACCTGCGATCGAGCAAGCATATATCCAGCACTCAGCCTTTCCACTTCTATTGATAAACAAATCAATTACATCAAATTCATTCTCATCTATTTTAAATTTTGGCTTCGTTGGATCAACTACTACCATTCCACTTATTAGGAACCGGAATGCGGTTTTGTCATCGCGTAATCTATTTAAGAACCATAATGCCTCGAAGTAGTCTCCCTTTTTATCGTTTGATTCATTAGGTATTTGCTTAATAATCTCATTGTAAATTTTGTCAATAAAGGAGTATGTATGCTTATAGTGCAATAATCGTACTGGAAGATTAACGGAAATGTTGCATTAATTGGACTTTTATCATATGCCTCTGTGCTTTATATATAAGGATTTTGTCAATTGGTATTAAGGTAAATTCTATAATTGCTTACTGATATTGCTTTCTTGGAAGCATAAAAGTCCATAGTAATGCACGAAACCACTTATTCTATACCAAG
>Ga0210017_1001412_pt1 | contig 20905 bp, 24 predicted proteins | sample CryGeyCG2014_020_FD_183966 | JGI IMG/M metagenome (GOLD analysis project Ga0210017, IMG submission 183966) | Groundwater microbial communities from aquifer - Crystal Geyser CG08_land_8/20/14_0.20 (SPAdes) (version 2) | ecosystem: Environmental > Aquatic > Deep subsurface > Groundwater | place... | reverse complement strand
TATCGTTTCTGCGTACTAAACTTCGTCTTTCTTATCAACCTAAATCAACTTAATATCAACCGTTTGCAATACCAGCGCCTTTTCTATTCTCTTTGGTTTGACCTCAGCCATATGACAGCACATTCTACATCTTTTATTTATTAAATTCAAATATTATATTTGGGGAATTATTTTTATTTTACAAATGACAATTATCAGTCATGAATTTAGAGGTGCGAGACTAAGATGGGTTTCGATACGATTTAGCCTTCTTTTAATATCAATATCTTGATGGTCAAAATAACTAATGATTGTATTTAGTTTTGTATTAACGGATTTAAATCCTCGATTCATTTTTTTGTCCAGAACACCTAATTTATTTTCAAATGAGTCCATTTTATTTTCAAAAGAGTTCACTTTATTTTCTAAAGAATCCATTTTATTTTCGAAGGAACCCATTTTTGTTTCTAATGGGCTAATTTTATCATCAATAACTCTACCAATTGCCTTCAAATCATTTTGTGTCAACATAGGTGGTATAAAAATAGCAAAATAAAATAATAATTTCAATATTAATATATACAAAATATTTGTCTACCGCTTATAACCTACAAAAGTAGAGCTTTAGATTGTTATAACTTTAAAAATCAAGCAACGGGAGTTTTTGCCATAGCAATTCTTTGGAGGCCGACCGGGGTAATTATTGCATTTTCTTTTTTTTCCTTTTCCTTGATCAAGTCCTTTAAATTTGGAGGAGTAAACCGACCATCAACATAAATTTCACCCACCCTAACTTCTCGACCAACAGACATACTATAATAATCTACAAAAAACATCACTTGACCCAGTAACCCCATCGGGTTTCCTTTTGCAGCGTGGATCCTAACTTCATTAGATGCATATTCTGACATGAAAGCATTTTACCATAAATATTATTTTTTTGGTTTTCGTGGTCGACCTACTTCTTGCATTGATCTTAAATCAACGCCGATTGATTGTCCACAGTCGTCGCACTTGGCTTTGATGGGAACGGTTCCTTGCATTTCATCTACCTTTCCGTGCGATCCAAGTCTGTCCGGAATACAACGACGTTGAAGAATTAAAACCCTTGAACCATGCTGTATTCTGTTGGAGGCCTAGCTCCACCTTCTGTTTTTGCTATCATAGGGTTAATTATATCATTTTATGATCGGCCGGTTCTTTGTAAAAACTCATTATTATCTGCAGACAAAGAACTTATACGGCAGGTTGAATGAAGCAGTAACACTAAAAAGCTGACATCAAGCTCTATTCTTTTTAATTTTAATTCGGTAATCCTATCTTTGACGGGGCAACTTTCGGTCAAACAAGGAATCCCGCCTGCTTTTTTTATAGCAAGGCGTTTTTAATTGAGGATTCATTTCCTAATAACATTCTTTAGCCATTTGACAAGATATTCTATCACTTTTATTTAAAAGTACTTAAATAAACTCTGTGGGGCACTTGCACACATGATAGAACGAATTTAGTTTTGCTATAATATTTTTATATGAAAAACTTCATTCTTATTCTAACCTGCTTAGTTATTATATTATATGTCTACCTTAGTATTGGGAAATTTAAGTCATTAATGAAAAAAAATGATGAGTTAAGAAAAAGTACAAACGAAATCCCATCTTCAGCTTTTCGTTAATTGGTTAATAATCATTTTGCTCATCGGTTATAAATCTTGAAGGAGTTGAGTACCCCTGTGATCCGAATATAAATCTCTTTCTCGTATTGGTAATATATAAAGTTTTTTTAGCTCTTGTAATCCCTACATAAAATAGACGGCGTTCCTCTTCAAGTTGAAATTGATCATCAACTGATCGAGAATGTGGAAGCAATCCTTCTTCAACTCCAACGATAAAAACATGGTCAAATTCCAGCCCCTTAGCCTGATGGAGAGTCATTAAGACGAGTCGTCTATTATCCTTGGTCTCCTTTTCATGCTGTGAATACTCAGACTCAACTAATGCTACTTGCTCGAGAAATTCGTTTATTTTTGGAAAACTTAACGCGACTGATTTTAATTCTTTAATATTTTCGAGTCTGCTAAAGTCATCAGGATCTTCACTATCAAACATTTTTAGATAACCGACCGCTTCAAAAATCTTTTCCATCATTTCATTTGTTTCAAAGTCCTGGACTTTATCTTTTATTTCCTCATAAAGTTTTTTAAATTTTACGAAACGATTTTTACCCAACTTAAGAATTCGTTCTAAGGAAACTGATTCGGCCGGATTAATCAATAATTTCAAATATGCTAAAATATCCTTGACTTCTTTTCTTTCATAAAATCTCGTCCCTCCAACCAAAATATACGGCATCCCATACCGAAGCAAAACCTCTTCAAGAACACGTGATTGAGCATTGGTCCGGTATAGAACGGCAAAATTTGGAAGCTCAATTTCAGAGTTGGTGCTAATTAATTTAGTTATTTCTTCTGCTACATAGATTGCCTCCTCTTGCTCATTACCTGCCTGATAAAAGACCACATCCTCACCCTTCCTATTGTCTGTAAATAAATGAAGAATCGGATGAGTATTATTTTTTGAAATAATATTAAAGGCGAAGTCAAGAATTTTTTGGGTTGACCTATAATTTTCTTCTAAATAAAAAGTTTTAGATCCGTTGAAATCTTTCTCAAATTTTTTAAGATTGGTAATATCAGCTCCCCGCCACGAATAGATACTTTGAGAAAAGTCGCCAACAACGGTAATATTTTTTGATTTTTCCGCTAATAATTTAGTTAGAATATATTGGACTAAATTAGTATCTTGAAATTCATCAACCAAAAAATAGTCATATTTGTTTTGTAAACGGCTCAAAACTAATCTATTTTTCTGAAAAAGTTGCGTCGTCATTATAAGCAAATCATCGAAATCGACTCCTTTATTTGATGCCATTTTTTTTTGATAATGATAATAAACGTCGGCTACTAATGCCGATTGATGAAATTTAAAATTCTCCAAAAAGTTTTCCGGCGAAATCATTTGATTTTTGGCTAAAGAGATATAGTAGGAAAAGTAGCCTGGAGTTTTTTTTTCTAACTTTTTTTCGGAAATAATTTGTTTTATTAAAGTTTTTTGATCGTTAGCATCATAAATCATAAAATTATGATCAAGACCGGCCTCCTCAGCATAAGTACGCAAAATTCTGACACAAAAAGAATGATAAGTACCAACAAATCCAAGACGAACGACGCTTCCTAATTGCTGACTTATCCTTTCCTTCATTTCTGTGGCGGCTTTATTGGTGAATGTAAGCATCACGATCGATAAAGGATTGATCTTTTTTTCCTTAATTAAATAAATTACTTTAGTAACCAAAACTCTTGTCTTACCAGATCCGGCGCCAGCTAAAATAATCGTTGGACCGCTATAATTCAAGACTGATTCTTTCTGTTTTTTATTAAGATGTTTGAGAATGTCTATATCCATGAAGTATAATTATAAACAATAAATTGATTAAAAATATGTCTTTCAAATCTAAAATAGCCATCATTGCTTCTCTAATTTTAATAACTCTTATAGTTTTACTCCGCCCTTACTATTTATTCGTCACTCAAACTCTAAAAATCTCAACTTTTAAAACATTATTTTCACTTGACGGTATAAAAACTTATGATGACCATATCAACATTCTTTTTTTAGGCATTGCCGGAGCCAATCACGACGGACCTAATCTTTCTGATTCAATCGTCGTATTAAGTTATGATTTAAAAACTAATAGTCTGACCACTATCTCTATTCCTCGTGATGTTTGGAGTGATACGCTACATGACAAAATAAATTCCGCTTATGCGTATGGAGGATTCATCTTAGCGAAAGCTGAAGTTCAAATTATTATTGGCCAACCAATTCACTATGCTTTAGCAATTAATTTTGACCAATTTGAGGAATTGATTAATTTTCTTGGTGGAGTTGAAGTAAATGTCGATAATTCTTTTGTAGATAATGAATTCCCAATTACCGGAAAAGAAAATGATTTATGTGGAGGTGATCCTGAGTATAAATGCCGCTATAAAACTGTTTCGTTTAATAAAGGACTTTTTTTAATGGACGGACAAACCGCCTTGAACTTTGTTAGATCCCGCCATGCTAATGATTCTGAAGGGACTGATTTTGCCAGAGAAAAAAGACAGCAGAAAGTTATGGAGGCCGTCAAAAATAGGCTGATTGCTTTTGCTAAAAAACTTGATTTGGATCAATCTAAACGACTCTATGATTTGATCAATAAAATAGTTAAAAGAGATATTGACAATCAACAAATATCGATCATTTTGAAAAATATTTTTCTTAAAAAAAATTTTAAGCAAGAAAAGATTCTTCTTTCGGATAATTTTTTTATAAACCCTGTAGGCAATCTTAACAAATACGATGGGCTATGGGTTTTAACCCCAATTAATGGTAACGCAGAGACTATTCATGAATATGTTGACTGTCGTTTGAATCAAAAAATAAATTGTGAGCAATTAAAACCAAAACGAAAAGAAAACCGTTAATATCGCAATTCCCACAATCACTAATCCTTTTTCCCAACTGCCCGTTTCCGGAAGAACCTGAGGTTTATCAACTACTTCTGTTGGATTTGTTTCCGGTGTTAAACTTGGACCCCTTGCTATAACAATTTCTGTTGGCTCTATAATTGTTGGGGTAATAGCTGTTGGTTCAACAACCGTTGGTTCAACAACCGTTGGTTCAACAACCGTTGGTTCAACAACCGTTGGTTCAACAATTTTAGTTGGAATTAAATTAGGATCTTGTCTTGGTTTATTTGTTGGAACAATAATATTAGACGCTTCCTTTGGTTGAGTGTTATTTTTTTTAATTAAAGATACTACAAAAACTACAATAATCAATGTTAATAAGGAAATAATTATAAAAATGGATTTAGAATAGTTAACCGCTATTGTTTCTTTTTTAAACAGATATGGAGGTAAATTAGTAAAATTTGTAACTGTATTTAAATTGTTTTTTTCCCTGAAATCCGGGATTGTGGGGGTTTTATCTTTGTTCTTTTCTTTTTTTAAAATATAAATTTGATAACCAACAAAAATGGTTGTTACAAAAAAAGCCATCAAGCTGACTTTGTTAATATAAGATAATAAACTAAAAACGTCCATAAATTCATTTTAACGAAAAATTAATTTAGAAAGCAAGAAGAATTCCCCCGCCAATAATAATTAATGATAAACTTCCAAAAATTGTTCCTGCAAAACTGTTACCTGCCCTCTTCAATTCTGTTGGAACGGCTGATGGGACTAACGTCGAGGCCGTAGTTGGTATAGGTGTGTAGGTGATAATGTCTGTTGGTGTTATCGTTGCTGAACCCGTTGCAGTTCCAAGAACTCTACCTTCATTCCCCTGTTGAGCTATTATTGTAAATTTTCTTGTTATCATAATTTCTTTCCCACTAATATCTTTAGTTTTTATAATAATAACGTGAGGACCTAATTCAAGATTTTCGGGAAGTAGATAACTCCAATTACCTTTACTATCACTCGAAGTAATGGCAGAATAGGTTTTTTTTGAATTAACTGTGACCTCTATCTTAACTGATGGAGTAGCCGTTCCTTTAATCAACGGGATACTGCCAGGAATTAAAGATCCTTCCTTCGGATACGTAATTTCTGTTTGGTTAATATTTATTGAACTTAAATCTGTTGTTGCCGATAAAACATTATCTTCTTCTAAAAACGAATAATTTTTATCTTTAACAAAAACTATTGTTTGAGTTAAGGGGGAAATTTTAGATTTAACAGTTGTGATAGTTAACCCCTCACCATTATTAGTCAAGACTTCGATTATTATCTTATCTTTATCTGATATTGTTTGAATATTTTGACTATCCTTTTTGTATAACTGATTTAAAGGTATAAGCCAACTCCCATCACCTTCCGATTTTATCTGTGTTAAAAGTGGATAACTATCCTTAATACTTAAAATAATATAGGAATTAATCAAAGGATTGACAGAATTTGACTGTAAAATTTTACCAAAAGCCGGACTAATATTTTGCAGGCCATTAGGCCCACCCTGAGGAGTAATAAAACTAAACGATTTCCCATCAGGCTGGACAATAATCTGGTTATTGTCAGTTACTATTTTAAAAAAATATTTCTTACCGGGTATTAATTCCTTTAATGTGGCTAAATGAACTATATATTTGCCTTTTTTTTGACCTAAATTATTAATGTCCTTTTCATCAAAGATAATTTTATTTTCTAAATTGTTCATCTCTCCATAAATGACCCAACCGGATTCTTGTTTATCTGTTTGCCAAAAAATACTTACTTGAGTCGGTGATAAATTAACCACCTCTACTCTTTTTGCAACTTTTAAGGTTGCCTTAGAAGGTCCTGCTGAATCCAAAAATAATCTTGAAAAAAAGATCGTGACAAAAAGTACAAATAAAAAACCAACTACCGTCGGCAATTTATTTTCATTATGTACGTAAAGGTCAGAATATATCATATCTATTCGGTTTTATTTTTTAACTGCTCCATAAGCCCCTTACTAATTCTATATTGGTACGTTTGTGACAGTTCAATTTTTATTTTTATCTTATCTTCGGTTGATGCATGATAAATATCAGCAACTAACCATGCAATTACAGTCAAAAAAACTCCTACTGATAATAAAAATACTTCTTTTCTATTCATAAATAATAACCATTAATTGTTAAATCAACTTTCAAATTTCCCGAGTTAGTGGATTCTTTATCTCGATTTATTACCAAATTGTCTATCAGCTTCAATCTTCTTTGATCAAATATATCCCTAATAAACTGTCTTAAATTATCGAAACTTGTCGTTGCTTCCATCTGTAATTTAACATTTTGTTTTTCTTTATTAGTTTTGGAAAAATTTATATCGATTATAGTAGCTTTATTTATAACTAAAGAATTTTTATCAGCTATTTTTTTTATATCTTCTATAACCTTATTTACTTCCGGTTGCTCAGAGATAGATTGATTAAGTAGTGGTAAATTATCTCTATTTTCCTCAATTTGTGTCTGAATTAAAGTGATATTATTTATTTTTTCCTCGTAAACTTGGTCTATTTTCGTCAAATCAATTTCTTCTTTTTTTAAAGAGTAGGCAGTCATCAATGATGGTTTGATTGCAAAAATGATAAAAATTGAAAAAATAAGAAGAAAAAAAATAACATATATATTATCTCCACTTTTTTTTTCAAAAATTGATTTTAATAGAATGTTTAAGTCCATAATTTATTTTAGATACTATTCAGCTTGTCCAATTGTAATACAAAATTATATCCAGTTTCACTTTTTTTTATACTCTGAAGATTAACTATTTGAAATTTATTTTCTTTTTTTAATAAATTATAAAAAGCTTGTAAATGTTGCGCGTTTATGGCATCGCCAGTTATTTTTATTGACTCTCCTTTTATTTCCATATTAGTTAAGGTAATTGTCTCTGGAAATGAGGAAAGAAAATAATCAACCATTCCACTAAACTTTTTTTGCTGAAGAAGTGTGTCTTCTATTATTAAGGTTTTTTTATTAATTTTAGATACTTCATTGAGAAGTGGTAAGACTATTTTTACTATTTCTTTCTTTTGGTCCACTCCTTCCTTCAAATCTATAATTCTTTGATCAATTTGGAATCTATAAAAAAAGACACCAATTACAACTAACTGCGTAATAACAATTATATAACGCAAATAATTCAGACCAAAAAAAATCAATCTATCCAATAAACTAACTTCTTTTTTTTCTATCAAATTTATATTGTATCTCATTTCTTTTTTAAAATTTTTTTACTTACTCGGGATTTCAATCGTATTGCTTTGTTTTTTTGGATAACGTGGTGCTTAACTGCTTTATCTACTTGGGAATAAAAAATACTTATTAATTTTTTTGCGTCACTACCGCCTTTTCTGATTTTTTTTAACGTCGTTTGATAAGCCTTAATATAAAGTTCATTTACATTAGTTCTTTTTTTATCTTTTCTGACTTTTTTTATAGCTGATTTGATTATTGGCATGATATGTAGACACCTCCTTTTAATAATTAAAAATTATAAATTAGAAATTTTTACATCTTATATTCTTTTGTAAAAATCTTTTCCCCGTAATTTCCTGAAAATTTTAAAGATACCCTAATAGGTCCTGTAATATTATGGTATCGACAAACACCTGATGAACATGTTCCTAAAATAATTTTACGCCCAGATTGAGAAGGCTCTCCACATTCCCAGACGTTACTTGCCTCATAACATTTACCAATTGCGCCCTGAGAAACGGCTCCTCCGCCTTCACTATTATCTTCATTAACAACTAAGTAACTCATTTCAAATTCAATTGATTTGGTACCGTTTGGTGCGCTGTTAATCGAAAGAACTGCTTCACCTTTTTTTGTTGATATCAGATTGACTTTTACTGAGCTATCAACCGTCGGTAAAATATTATCCGAAGAAACTATCTGTTCGTCTTTCTTGTTAACAGTATTTTTGCTTCCAACCAAAATCCAATAACTAAAAAAAATAAACAACACTAATAATACCCCTCCTAAAATCAATGTTTTTTTGTTATTTAATTTCATATGATATTAAAATAATTTAATTTTTAAGTAATCTCTTAATTTTCCAATCTCAATTCTTTCTTGATTCATTGTATCTCTATCTCTAATAGTAACTTTCTCATCTTCCATCGACTTATAATCTATTGTAACACAAGAAGGGGTTCCTATTTCATCCTGACGCCTATACATTTGACCAATATTTCCTGAGTCATCAAATTCGCAAATGTATGTCTTTTTTAGGTCGTTAAATAGGTCTAAAGCTTTTCTTTTAAGTTTTTCGTCTTTTTGTAAAGGAAATATGGCAACCTTAACGGGTGATAGGCTTGGTTTTAATTTCAAAACAATTCTTTTTTTTCCATTGACTTCTTCTTCGTGGTAAGCGTTAATCAATATGGTAATTAATAATCTAGAAAGTCCAAAAGTCGGTTCAATCACATGAGGTATGAATTTTTCATTAGTTTTTGGATCACGGTAATTTAAATCAACGCCTGAATTTTTCATATGATTTTTAAGATCGTAATCAGTCCTATAAGCAAGCCCCCACATCTCTTTCCAACCGAAAGGAAATTCATATTCAACATCCATGGTTTTTTTTGAATAATGAGATCTTTCAAAATCTTCATGTTCACGCCAACGAATTTTTTCTTTTGGTAAACCAAGCTCTAATGCCCAACTCCACATTTCTTTTCTCCAATTTTCAAATACCTCTTTCCAATTTTCGGAACTAATAAAATATTCTAACTCCATTAAATCGAATTGAAGTGTCCGAAAAACTCCCTGACCTAAGGTTATTTCATTTCGGAAACAAATCCCATTCGATGCGATCCCAAAAGGCATCCGAACTCTCATCGTATCGACAACATTTTTATAATTCATAAAAATTCCTTGAGCTAATTCTCCTCGCAAATACGCTTTTGATTTACTATCCTCAACCATTCCAATTTTTGTTTCAAAAAGAAGATTAAATTTTCTAACATCGGTCAAATCTGACCCACCGCAGTGAGGACATTTTAATTTATTGGTGCGGATAATCTCTGTTAATTTTTCAACCGGCAGACCTTCAACTTTTATATCTTTTAATTTGGTCTCGATCAAATGATCGGCTCGTGTCCGGTATTTACAAGTCTTACAATCAACCAAGGCGTCATTAAAACCGTTTACATGTCCGGAAGCTTCCCAAACTTTTGGATTTAAAATGACCGAAGAATCAACCATGACAATATCCCGTCTTGATAAAATGAATTTCTTAATCCATAAATCACGTAAATTATTTTTAAGTAATACTCCGTAGTGTCCAAAGTCCCACGTATTGGCCAGTCCTCCGTAAATTTCCGACGACGGATAAAAAAACCCCCGTCTTTTGGCTAAAGCAATTATGTTGTCCATATTAAAATTAATAAAAGCGAAGATGCAAAATTTTTTTCGGTTTGTTGTTTTCCGATAAAAAATTTTGGTATCGAGCTTTTTTAATCATTAGCTACATTATAACTGAAGTAAAGGAATTTTTTCATTAATAATTTCTTCGATTAAGGATTTTAGTTCCGGAAAATTAACTTTTTTATCAAGATACCCTAATTGCATCATAATATCACTTAAATACTTAACTGCAATTGAATTTGGTTTAGTAGATTTTGATAGGTCGATTAAGAAATTTTTAGTTAAATTGTAGGCTTTTGTTTCCTTTTGCTGTTCGGGTAACAAACACTCAAGGACGAACAAAAATAAATACAAATTACTGACCTTTTTTTCATCTTTCTTCAATTCGGAAAAGCCTGAAAGAAGTTCGCTTTCTTGGAGATAATAACGCTCATTTTTATGACTGACCAAAATGTTAACTAAGTTTCCAGTCTGAAGATGCGGAGAACGACGACTGGTTATCTTCTTAATTCCTTTGGCAAACAACGTCAAACGACCTAAATCCTGGCTAAAAACGCTTATCAAAACATCCTTATTAAGAAGATCTTTCTTTTTCAAAATAATTGCTTCAGTTTTTAAGCTTCTAGACATATTTTTAAGTTATTTTCGAACTTCTTATTACAATCGAGAAGTGTTTAAAAAAAAGATAAAGTGATTAACGGTATATAAAATAAAGCAAATAAGGTACTTAACATAACGGCAAGAGATGCTTTCTCAGGCTGAGCTTTTAACTCTGTAGCGAAAGCAACGGTATTTGCAGCAAGAGGCACAATTGACATAAGAATCATTACTTTATGGATTGAAGTATTATAAAGCTGAAGTGTAATGTTATCAACCCAAACAACTAACATAACTATTAGAGGCCAGATTATAAATTTGGCAAGAAAAGTTAATGATACAAATTTAAAATCAAATGCAAACTCCTTTATACTTGCCAGCCCTAATCCAATCAACATCATTCCTAAAATGGTGTATGCTCCTTTAAAATTAGAAATAGTATCAATATATATTTGATTTAATGGTATTTTTGATAAATTAATAGCTAATCCAAAAAAAAATGCATAAATCGCTGGCAACTTCATTACCTTGATTAAACTTTCTTTAATTGTATGGTGTCCTTTTGCCGTAATAAAAAAACCTAATGAGTTTTCATATAGAACGAAGCCCAAAATTGACATTACAACTAAACCAATAAGGTTTTTATCAAATAAAATCAATGCTACCGGTAGGCCAAAATAACCTGTGTTACCTGTACCCGCTGTAAATGCTAAAATGTTGACTGTAGAATCTTTCCAAAATGTCTTTCCAATAAAATAAAACAATAAACAAATAAAACAAGCCAAAATAAAAAATAATATCGGTAAAGATAAACTACTTATATTTAGTTTAGTCGTCACTACTCCATTAAATATTATTATTGGGGCAATTATATAAATAAGAAGTGGTGCAATAGATTCTTTAGTAACTTTAAAAACTCTTCCAGATAAATATCCTAATCCAATTATTAAATATAATGGAATTAATTTATATAATAACGCAAGAAAAATATCCATTTGTTAATTTTATTTCATTTATGCAAAGCTTTTGGATTAGACAATAACTTAATTTTTATAGATGACAGTGATTTCTTTGGCATAATTTTTGATACGGATAACATTTCAATACCAACGGGCAAATTGTTTTTATCATAATCCACTATAAGATCTGTGCTCACTGGCACAGTACCTGCAACCGAATGTTTATTAAGGTAAATATACATTGCATCAGCTTGTAGATCGTAAGTAATTTTCATTTTATTTCAATTAAATTTTTAATATTCTTTAATCTATCTCTATCAATTGGATGAACCGTTATTATTTTTATTTCAAATTCATTTTCAATTGTAACTACTTTCAAAGCAAATTTTTCTGTCCACTTTTTATAAAAAGCAATTTTATTCTCTTTACCATCATCCAATTCCTTTAACTCATTATTCTTAATCGTATTTAGAATGTCTTTTCTACTAATTCTTCTTAAAACCATTCTTTCTCTTGCATGTTTAGTAAAAACATATTTCATCTACTTGGATTATAACATAATTAATTTACCTCAATTACTTTGTCTATTCTTAGCATTCCATCAAATAAAGTTCTGTTATCAAAAGATACCTTTAACTTTTGTTCTTCCACTCCTGCTTGTTTTTGAACTAACAGCGAATAATTATTTATGTCAACATTTGCCGGTAAGGTATATTTGATTGTCACCATTGCTTGTCCTTGAGTAGGGACTTCCAAAAAGCCTTCAAAAACCGTTTTTCCTAATTCATCATAGCTCTGAACTTTTTTCGATGAACCGTTAAAGCTGACTAATTTAGAACCTTGAGGTACATATAATCTTATCCAGTTGCGAAGTATGGCATTAAGACATAAACCACCCCTTTCCAAATTACAATCTGAAGCCGGATATGGATTTTTAAAATTAATAGTCACTTCCCGACTTGAACCGTTTGTTTTTGAATCTATGTTCTCACTTATAAACATATTTGACTTGGCACCGGCAAAATTTACATTTATTATGCTGAGATAGTCACCCTTATATTCTCTTATTCTTCCAGAAAAATTTAATTGTTCTAAAGATTTTTGTGTTTCGGTGTCTTTAAAATAAACCAATATGTGTTTTTCGTCTAAATTTTTAAACATTGTCTGCATTAATGTTCCCCAATATTTTGATGGAGAAAAACCAATGGCGTTATAAAATAATTTATACATCAAATCTCCTAATATTCCCTTTCTATTTTCCTTGAAATAACCGACTGGTCTATCAACTAAATCAAAAAGAGTATAGATGGCTTCCGGACAATCGCATCTTTTATTTATTTTGGCACTAAAATTTATCCCTTGGACATTGACATCTCCAAAAATTGTTAACATATCAACCAATATCTTTGAGTCCATTGCAATGATACCGTCATATTCGACTTTGGCTCCACTTTTTTTATAAAGACCTTCAAAAAGTTTGACTGACTGAACAAAATCTGGGGAAAGATTACTATCTCGAATATAAAATTGACTTACGCCCTTGTGATAAGTTAATATTTCTGGAGGCGCTTGTGGATGATCTGAAATAGTCGCATCTAACGAATAAATATCATCAGATCTATAAATATTCATTTTGCCATTTCTTATTTTAAATACGGCATAAAATGTTAAAAATCCTCCCGTTGCTCTTCTTTCTTTATCGTTTTGATATAAAATTAAATATGTCTTTTCTTCATTACTTCCAAGAATTTCAGGCAGTTTTTTGATTAATGGCTTAGCGTTTACGAAAAGTTCTGTCATTCCTTCAAACTGATCTTTAAGATTGGTTATATTATCTCTCAATACTAATTTCCCTATTTTTTTTGGGTAAAGATTAGGATTTATGTTAGCAATACTTTTTCCTGCTTGATTTATATCATCAGCAATCGGATCGACCTTTTTGACCATCTTATCTAAGGTCAAAACGGCTGTCTGCAACCTGTCTTCTGATGATTTTTCGTTAAAGGATTTTTCACCTTTTTTAAAACCTATCAAGTCGGCATACGGTTCAATAGTTAAGATGGTCTCTTTGCCTGCTTTAATCAAATAATCACCTGCTATTAATCCATTTTTTAAATCGGAAACATATGGAATAAAAGAAGCCCAATATATTGGTTTGGCCGCTTTTTGAAGATTTTGATATTTATTTGAAAAATCTTCCATCTTAGTTTTCAGTAATTCAATATCATTCTTGGCAAAAATTGATTTTAAATCTTTAGCCGAAGCAATAACAATATTTGCTTTTGCTTTGATATTAACAATAGGTCGATAAACAAAAAAATAACCTAAAATTATTAAAATAAATAAAAAAATCAAACTACCTCTGCTTTTATTTCTTCTCATATAATTATTATACAGCACCTCTCCCACTTATCATTATGATAGGTGTTAAAAGCATAATTTTTAAATCATTCCATAATGACATATTTTTTACATAATCGGCATCAATCGTAATCCTTTTATCAAAATTTATTTCTGATCGCCCAGTAACCTGCCAAAGACCAGTTACTCCTGGTTTGACAGACAAAACCTGAGTGACTAATTTTTTAGTATGGGGATATTTACTTAATTGATTTTCTAACTCATCAGGATAGTAAGCTCTTGGGCCGACGATGCTCATCTCACCTTTTAACACGTTAAATAACTGTGGAATCTCATCTATTGAATGGCGTCTTATAAACTTACCAATTTTAGTAACTCTCGGATCATTTAATAATTTGTAACTACTTCTCTTATATTCATCAAATAATTTTTTAAAACGTGGATCTGTCCGAAGTAAAAAATGAGCATTATTTATCATCGATCTAAATTTATACATTTTAAATTTTTTTCCTTTTTCTCCGATTCGTTCTGGAACATCAGCAAAAACTGGTCCAACAGAATCTATTTTTATTAAAATTGAAATTAACAAAGATAAAGGTAAAAATAAAATTAGTAAAAATATTGCTCCTACAATATCTATAACTCTCTTTGGGAAATACTGATATTTCATATTTGTTAAATAAGGTTTTCATTTTCCGTTCCGGGAAAATTTTCGATAATTTTTTTAACTTTTCCCATTGAATTTTTCTTTGTAATTAATATTGCGTCCTGGGTATTTATAATGATAAACTCTGACAAATCTACCCCCACAATCATTTTATTTTCGTCATAATTGTATATCAATGAATCCTGAACATTTTCTAAATATACTTTTCCGCTTGTGACATTTTCTTCGTTTTTTAGCTGTAGAGCTTCCTTTAAAGCTTCCCAGCTACCCACATCACTCCAGCCAATATCTTCAATAATTACGGAGGCATCGTTCTTGTCTAAATTTTCTAAAATTGCGTTATCAAAATTAATGCTTTCTACTTTTCCATAATTTTCTTTTAGAAATAATTGATAGTTTTCTTTCCCATATTCTTTTAATATATTCTCAGTATTATTATAAATATCTGGAGCTAATCTTTTGAAATATTTATAAATAAATCCTGCACTTGATACAAAATATCCTAAATTCCAACCATATTTTTTAGACTGAAAAAATTTTATGGCTGTTTCTTCATTTGGTTTATATTTTAGACCTTCAAATTTATAGATATTAATATTTTTTTCTTTTTTTATTTGTTTACCAATATGGATATAGCCTAAATTTGTACTCGGAAATCGCGGTTTATTAGCTATAAAAACAATTTTATTTGGATTTTTTTCAATTTCAGATCCAGCTAATTCTAATATTTTTTTAAATAGTGAGACTTGTTTAACTAAATGATCACTCCAAAGTATGGCAACTGGCTCATTCGGATTAAGTTTTGCAATAATCCCCATAGCCAAAGCGATTGCCGGAGCTATATCTTTTTTCTCCGGCTCAAACAGAAAATTAGAGATAGGAATTTTTGGAAGTTGTTTTTTGACAATATCTGCATAAAGTATATTAGTTGAAATATAAATATCTGAATATTTAAAATCAGGAATCAATCGTTCGACTGCTAATTGGATTGTGGACTGATCACCAATTATTTTCTCGAATTGTTTTGGCGATTTCCTTCTTGATAAAGGCCAAAGTCTTATCCCAGAACCTCCTGCAAATATAACTGCCTTCATAAATTTTTTAAAAAATTATCAACAAAAAATTTTTTACTAAATTTTTTCAAATTTTGTGTGCCAAACACCTCAATATTCTTTCTCAAATTGTACCCAATTTTATCAAATCTTTCAACCGTCTGAATTAAACTTTTCTCAGTTTGACTTAAAAAAAATATACCTGTCTTTCCATCAACAACTGTTTCTGTGGCTCCACCTTTTTTATAAGAGATAACAGGACAACCAAAATACTGAGCCTCAAGGGCAACATAACCGAAATCCTCTTCCTGTGGCATAATCAACGCTTTGGCATTTGTATAAAGATTACTTAACTCCACGTCTGATAACTTCGAGAGAAAAGTAATATTTTTTTCGGCAATTTGTTTTAGTTTATTTTCTTGTGTCCCCTCCCCAACAATAATTAACGGCTTCATTAATTTATTAAATACTTTAATAACTAAATCGACTTTTTTGTAGGATTCTAATCTTGAAACAACCAAAAAGTTTTTAGAATTTAGAATTTTGGATTTATAATTTGTTTCTAATTTCGAATTTCGAGTTTCGAGTTTAACTTCTTGCCAATACTGAGTATCAAATCCCGGATAAATAACTTCCGATTTCCGTTTATAATATTTTTTACAACGACCCCTGACTGTTTTTGAAATTGATATAAATTTATCAGGTCTTTGACCGGCAACATAATCCCATTTTTTCATATAGGCCAAGTAACCGCGAACTAAGTAACTGATTAACCCACGACCAAAATACTCTTTTTTATGGCTCCACAGGAATCTTGTTGGAGTCAATAAATAGCAAATATGTTTAGTGCCTGGTTGAGTAATGATAGATTTCGAAAATGAGGAGGTAACGGAGATAACTAAATCATAACCGGAAAAATCAAAGGATTCAAAAGCGAAGGGATAAAATATAAAAGACAGGATTCGGCTTTTTTTTATAAAGTTTGGAAATTTTTGTAGAAAAGAAGTTTTGATGTTTAAATCTTTTGCCCATGTAGCTTTTTCTTTATCGAAATATGAAGTATAAAAAACTGCTTCGGGAAACATTTTATGAAGATCTAAAAGAACTCTCTCCACTCCTCCCCACTTATCAATCCAATCATAAACAATGGCAACTCTTTTATTTAATTTCATATTACAATCGCTTGATAACCTCTTGACATAAGGTTATTAAATTTAATAGAATATAATCGTACTTTACTCTGAGCAGTTCGCTTAATAAAACGTGCGAAGTTCGCACTTCCTTAAGTGGATAGTTTGAGCGGATTGCTCCGAGTAAAGTATTTTTTGTTACATATATCCTGAATCTTTCCTATTTTGTCTTTAATCAAAAGATACCATTCGTTTCTATTGTTTTCATAAACTTGAAAAATAGAGTAAGCAACGTAATCTGCCACTTGAAGCCCTCCATGACTATAATGAGGATTATGAAAATATATTAATGATAGTCCATGATTAATACTTTTATGTTTCTCTAAATATCCTAGACGAACCCTTTCTACTTTCGTTTCAAGTTCTTGTCTTAATTTTAATTTACTATCTTTTCTGGAAAAAATTATCTCGGTATTCTTGGATTGATGACAAATATTTTTAAGTAGTTGACCTGCTATTACCTCATACAGTTTTCCCGGTCTTTGCTGTAATACAGAATAACATTTTAATTTTTCAACTACTAATACGTCGATTTTAATATTCAAAGTGTTTATAAATCCATAAAATTTCTTTTTAACTTCTTCATAGTCAGTTTGAGCATGAAATGAATCTAATGTGTATGCTGATGAAAATATTTTTTTCAATTTTTCATCCTTTAATAACGAAAGTCTAAATTCCATCACTTTTTGTTGAAGTCGTAATTGGTCTGCTACCCTGACTGTGGCAATAACTAAAAATTTTGAAGCCGAATTATTTTCAACTAAATTAATTCCCTTTGAAGAATAAACCTCTGGCTTACCTGATTCATCTAAAAAAATATAATTAAAAAATTCTTTTTTCATAACTAATTTAAATTTTTTAAATTTCCGAATATATATTATCAATTCTTTTCAACATTGTTATAACTTCTATTATAACAATCTATTTGTGTTATATAATTTATCGAATAAATTTATAAATAATATGTCTATTATATTTTTAAGAACGCTTTTTCTCCTTTTAGTTTTAGCAATTGCTAATGTTGCTTATAAAGGTAGAGCTTTTGATAAAACAAGTTGGGGTCGAATAATATCATTATCTTTAATATTTGTAATATCTTCACTTGTGCTTTTAGGTAGTAATTATAAAAAATTATTAATTACAGTAAATTACATAACTACTGGTCTTTTTATAATAATCACCTTAATTTGGTTTACTTTTCCTAAGATAATTCGTCATTATGGTAAGTATCCTTCTTTATATTTGAAAGACAAAAAAAATAATGATCGTTTTATGGTAAGGTTCGAATTACCATCAATGACAGTTAAGTATTTTGAGGTTTTATTTCAGCAAGCAACATTTTTATTTTTACTTTTTGTAGTTTTGAGTGGTTCACAAAAAATTACTATTATATTTTTATTTACTTTGATTATTATCATAATTCATTTAGGAAACCTGTTTTTTATGAATAAAAAATGGGCTCTATTTTACACTGCTTTGAGTATTCCTATGGCAATCATTTTTGGTTATATGATTTTAGGTGGATTTGTATTCATAACTGATAGCATTCATCTACTTTTTTATCTTATTTTTAATGCTACTTATTGGTTTAATTACAATCAAAAATCTTAAAGTAATTGTTTACCAAACATTATAAATACTTCGATGTATCGATACATCGAAGTATTGTTATCTATTCATGGGTTGTTGACGTTTGCGTTGATGTTGATAAAATATCCTTTTGTCTTCTGACCAATTAGAACCTTTCTTTAACGTCCCATAAAATAAATCTACAAAAATATCTTCTATTAAATGTTTCAATTTGTCATTTTTTAGCTTGTTAGATAGATATTTCTTTATTACTTCTGAACGATCAAGAAAATGTTTAAAATAAGCTACAGTTGATGTAGATATTTTTAAAGTATCTTCTATTTCATGAATTGGAATATTCTTAATCAAAAGATAAAAACAAGCCACTCTTTTCGTAATCATCGTCTTTTCTGTTGGTGTTAAAAGTTCGTTCAAAACATTATTTACCTCTTTTTTGTCCGCTAAATTAAGCAACAAATCAAGAAGTAATTCTTCAATTCTTGATATCAAAGTTCGATCTACATATCTTTTAGATATTTGCGCCATGATAAGAAGATATTATTAGCTATAAAGTTTGTCAACCGCTTATAACCTACAGAAGTATCTTTTTAGACTATTTTGACAATATATTTTTATCGATATATACACTAATACATCTGAGGCTAAATATAATTTAATAAATTACTGCAATGTAGGGTTAATTATCATCAAGAACATTCTTATATATCTCTATTGTTTTCTCGGCCATTTTTTCAAACGAATATTTATTGATTAAATTTTTATAATCAAATTTTGGTTTATTTTTAATAAATTTATTTATTTTGTCCGTGATATCTTCAACGTTATTTGGATTAAATGATAGATAGTTTTTTCCAAGAAGTTCCTTAAAAACCACTATTTCTGAAGCAATAATTGGGCAATTAAAATAAGCTGCTTCGATTAATGGTAAACCAAAACCTTCAGATAAAGATGGATGAATTAACGCCTTGGCATTTTTATAAAAAAATACTAATTCATTTAATTTTGGATTTGTAAATAGTTCTATTTTATTAGACTTCGATGTATCGATACATCGAAGTATTTTATCTGAAAAATAACCCTTCGGTCCTAAAAGAAGTAATCTTGTATCTGCTTTAACCTTTGAGAAAGCTTGGATTAACTTTTCAACATTCTTGTGAGGATAAAAATTACCTACATAAATAAAAAAATTATGATATTTTTTAGCTAATTTGGAATTTTCCACTACATCTTTAATCTGATAATTAACCCCCTCATAGATCGGGATAATTTTTTCTGATATTTTTTTTCCGTAAATATTTTCTAACTGATTTTTTACAGTTTCAGTTGGAGTAATAATCTTTACCGCCCTATTAATTTGACACCAGAGAATAATTCGAAAAAATAAATGTTTTATTTTATATATAAATTGATTTTTTGTCGACGCCTTACCGGTCTTAAATAATAAGGGAGTAACGTCATGAACGGTAGCTATAAACTTCCTTAAATAAAATACGGGGTAACTAAAATAGGTAAAATGCATGAGATCTAATTGATCCTGATAAAGTTTTATTGGGAAACCTAATTGTTCTCCTAAAGAATGCCAACGAAAATTTACTTTTCTTTTTATAATATTTTTATTCGTAAAAAAAACACTGTCATAATCACTTGGCAATAAATATATATAAAACAGCTCGTTTTTTAATTCTTTTTTTTCCAAATAATAAATTAAGTTTTTTAAGTAAGTTCCGACTCCGGTTTGAGAATATAATCTTGCATCTATCCCGATTTTTTTCATTGATTTTTTTTATAATCTATAGCCAAAAAAACAAGCTTATTTATTAGCCACCAGTGATTTTGAGAATAATGCTTATTATAAAAAATTTTCATTGAATCAAAAAAATGCGCACTTGTTCTTTTTCTAACAACTTCATTTCCTTTTTTCTTTAAGCCTGATACGGATTTTAAATGAAGGACTTTCCATAATGGATAATAAATAATTTTATATCCTAATTTTTTTATTTGAAAAGCCATTTCTATATCTTCTCCATAGGCAAAATAATCTTCATCAAAGCCTCCAATTTTATCTAAAATTTCTTTTTTACTCAATAGAAATGCCCCTGTTATCACATCCACTTGATGAATATTATTTAAATTTAAATTAACCAAATGATATCCTCCAAATATTTTGTTCAAAAGAGGGACATAAAAAAATAATCGTTCTAATCCTGAAAAATATGTTAAGGAATTCCATAAAGTTGGAAAGCCACGATGTGAGGCCGGATCAATTTCACCGTTTGATAGAACGACCTTAACTGTCAAAGCGCCTATATTGTTTTCCATTTCCATCACTCTAATCAAATCTCGAAAATCAATATCTGTGATTATGACATCGGAGTTTAAATACAATATGTACTTCCCTTTACTTTTTTTCAAGCCAATATTATTAGCTTTACCAAAACCTAAATTTGCGTTATTTAAAAATATATGGAGATTTTTTTGTTTTTTTTCCAAATCTAAAAGAAATTCTACTGTTCCATCGTGTGAGTCATTATCAACAACAATTATTTCAAAATTAATTGGGTATTT
>Ga0210017_1001409_pt1 | contig 20922 bp, 17 predicted proteins | sample CryGeyCG2014_020_FD_183966 | JGI IMG/M metagenome (GOLD analysis project Ga0210017, IMG submission 183966) | Groundwater microbial communities from aquifer - Crystal Geyser CG08_land_8/20/14_0.20 (SPAdes) (version 2) | ecosystem: Environmental > Aquatic > Deep subsurface > Groundwater | place... | reverse complement strand
TATGGATGAGTTCAAAGAACATATAACGCAAAAGAAATGTCCGCTCGGTATCTGTCCTATGGAGGTAACATAAATGGCAGAAATGGTCAATTTAACCATAGACAACCAGAAGTTACAGGTTCCTGATGGAACCACCATATTCGAAGCGGCAAAGAAACTGAACATTAACATTCCGCATCTCTGTTACCACGAGAATCTCTCTATATATGGAGCATGCAGAATTTGCACCGTTGAAATAGAAAAACATCCGCGATTGGAGCCATCATGCGCAACTCTTGCAGAAGAAGGGATGAACGTAAAAACCAATACTCTAAGAGTGAGAAGAGCACGAAAAATGATAGTAGAATTGCTTTTGGCAAATCATCCTGAAGATTGCTTTACCTGTGATAGAAGTCAAACCTGCGAGTTGAGAAAACTTGCGTATGACCTGGGAGTAAAAGAACTCAGGTTCGAGAAAGGGCGAAAATATCACTATGTGGAGGATACTTCGTCTCCTTCTATAATAAGGGACCCGAACAAATGCATACAGTGCTCGAGATGTATCAGGGTATGTTCCGAGATTCAGGCAGTTGGTGCAATTGATTTTGTCAACAGAGGCGGAAAAACGCAGGTTTTGACTTTCTTTAACAAAGGGCTTGATAACGTCGAATGCACTACCTGCGGCCAGTGCATTCTTGCTTGCCCGACAGGGGCATTGCGCGAGCGTACCATAATTGATGACGTATGGAACGCAATAGCCGACGATAAGAAATTCGTGGTAGTGCAGACAGCACCTGCAGTCCGGGCAGCTATAGGCGAGGAATTTGGAATGCCTCCTGGTGCGCTTGTTACGGGAAAGATGGCAGCAGCACTCAGGAGATTGGGTTTTGATAAGGTGTTTGATACGCAGTTTGGCGCCGACTTAACAGTTGTAGAAGAGGCGCATGAATTGATAGAAAGAATCAAGAACAAAGGAACTCTTCCAATGATTACGTCCTGTTCTCCTGGCTGGATAAAATACGTTGAGCATTTCTTCCCTGAATGTTTAGAAAACGTATCAACCTGCAAGTCGCCCCAGCAAATGTTTGGCACAATAGCAAAAACGTATTACGCTCAAAAAGCAGGTGTCAAGCCAGAAAATATGTACGTTGTATCAATAATGCCATGTACGGCTAAGAAATATGAGGCCGAGAGACCTGAGATGAGAGCGTCCGGTTTTCAGGATGTGGATGCAGTGTTGACTACGCGTGAAGCAGCGAGAATGATTAAAGAAGCAGGCATTGACTTCCAGAATTTACGGGACGAGGATTTTGACGAGCCACTCGGTATATCAACTGGCGCGGCGGTAATCTTTGGCGTCACTGGCGGAGTAATGGAAGCGGCACTGAGGACCGCGTATGAAGTAGTTACAGGCAAGACGCTTGCTAAGCTGGATTTTGAACAGGTCAGGGGCATGGATGGAATAAAAGAAGCAGAGATAGACCTTGACGGGACAAAACTAAAGGTTGCAGTTACAAATGGTCTTGCGAATGCCAAAGTCCTGCTGGAGCAGGTAAAGGATGGAAAATCACCGTATCAATTTATAGAAATAATGGCTTGTCCTGGTGGTTGTCTTGGCGGTGGCGGACAGCCGATGCCGACGAATGACGAAATAAGAAAAGCGCGTGCAGCAAGCATATATCTGGAAGACAAGGGAAAATCAATAAGAAAGTCACACGAAAATCCTGCCATTATCTCACTGTATAAAGAGTTTCTCGGTAAGCCACTAAGCGAAAAAGCACATCATCTGTTACACACGAAATACACCAAAAGAAGCAGATACTAAGGATTCTCCATTCGAGGAAATATGCAGCCATCTACTAACACTTCAGTTTCAGATTGGATGAACGATGTGGTCAAAGAAGACCAGATTGCACGCTTCATGGATAACGGGAATGATTTTATAAACGAAAATGAGATAGAACGGTTTCTCAGGGAAAAGAGGAACGTTGACCAACGTTATGTCAGGGATATCGTTCAGAAGTCGCTTTCAATCGAAAGGTTAGAACCGGAGGAAACAGCCGCTCTCTTGAACGTAGAGGATAAGGACTTATGGCAGGAGATGTTTCTCGCTGCTGGTGATGTAAAAAGACGGGTTTACGACAACAGGATTGTTACTTTCGCGCCGCTCTACATAAGCAACTATTGTGTGAATAGTTGCTTATATTGTGCTTTCAGAAAAGAAAATACAACTGAGAAAAGGAGACGGCTTACTCTGGATGAAGTAAGAAAAGAAACGGAAGCACTGGTTTCTACGGGTCACAAACGGCTTATCGTTGTTTATGGCGAGCATCCACTCTCGGATGTCCACTACATTACTGATACCATAAAAACAATCTATGACGTAGAGGTTGGAAATGGCAGAATAAGAAGAGTAAACGTAAATGCCTCACCGATGTCAATCGAAGATTTAAAACTCCTGAAACAGGCAGGTATAGGAACGTATCAGGTATTTCAGGAAACATACCACCATGAAACCTATAAAAAAGTACATCCACACGGCATCAAATCAAATTATGGCTGGCGGCTTTACGCCCTGCACAGGGCACAGGAAGCAGGTATAGATGACGTAGCGACCGGAGTACTATTCGGTCTCTATGACTGGAAATTCGAAGTAATGGGACTTTTATATCATGCAATCGACCTTGAAAAGCATTTTGGCGGGATTGGGCCTCATACGATTTCTTTCCCTCGTCTTGAGCCAGCTGCGGATACACCATTTTTTAGTCAAACAAAATACAAGGTATCGGATGAAGATTTCAAAAAACTTATCACTGTCCTCCGGCTGTCAGTACCATATACGGGTATGATACTTACTGCAAGGGAACCGGCGCAAATCAGAAGGGACGTTCTGGCGCTCGGAATAACACAGACGGATGCGTCCACCAGGATTGGCATTGGTGCTTACAGCGAAAGATACTCTGAGCAGGAAGTAGAAAGACAACAGTTTCTGCTCGGAGATACAAGGACGCTTAATGAAGTGATAGACGAATTTGCAAAGAGCGGATACATTACTTCGTTTTGCACGGCTGGATACAGGTGCGGCAGAACAGGACAGCATATTATGGACTTACTCAAAAAAGGGCAGGAGAGATGGTTCTGTAAACTGAATGCAGTGCTGACATTCAGAGAATGGCTGGATGACTATGCAAGCGAAGAAACGAAAAAATCCTGTGAGGAGATTATTGCAAAAGAAATAGAAGAAATAAAAGTAAAGTTGCCGAAATTTTATCCGGAGTTTATAAAATATTACGAGAGAATTAAAAATGGCGAGCGTGACCTCTATTTCTAAGAAAGAAATCGTAGAAGCACTGAGAGACAATCCGGAAGAACTCTTTGAGGAAGCGGATAGCGTCAGAAAAAAGTATTGTGGCGATGAAGTGCACGTAAGAGGGATAATAGAGTTTTCAAACCATTGCTGCCGCAGTTGCCTGTATTGCGGGCTGCGATGCCAGAACAGAGCTATCCATCGTTATAGAATACCGGCTGATGAGATAGTGCAGATTGCAGGTGAAATATCACGGTGCGGGGCAGGGACTGTCGTGCTGCAATCAGGAGATGATTTTGGTTTCGGCCACAAGGAACTTTCCAATGTTATCGTACGGATTAAAAAGGACAATCCTTCGGTTGCAATTACGCTGTGTCTGGGAGAAAGACCGCTCGATGATTACAAGGCATTTAAAGATGCAGGTGCTGACAGGTATCTCTTAAAGCATGAGACTGCAAACCCCGAGTTATATGAAAAACTGCATCCAGGACAGACGCTGAGAACAAGAATAAAAATCCTTGAATATCTCAGGAAGTCAGGTTACCAAATAGGTGCGGGAAATATCGTTGGTTTGCCGGGGCAGACAATCGAGGACATCGCAAGTGACATTTTGCTCTTAAAGGAACTTGACGTTTACATGGCCGGAATCGGCCCGTTTATTCCACAAAAAGAAACGCCTCTTAAGGATTATGCAAGCGGTACACTTGAACTGACTTTGAAAACTCTCGCTCTTGTACGCATTTATACCAAAAATACTCATTTACCGGCAACTACTGCGCTTGCTACGCTCTCGCCAGAAAATGGGCAACTTCTGGCTCTGCGAGGCGGGTGCAATGTCCTTATGCCGGATTGGACACCTGAACGTTACCGTAAGGATTATATTATATATGATGGTAAAGTGAGAGTCGATGTTGAGAAAGCAAAAGAATTAATCTCAAAAGCAGGAAGAACGATTTCACGGGGAAGAGGAGATTCCTTTAAGGAACGAAACGAAAAAGCGGAGTCAGTTTTATGATAGAAAGCAATGTATCCATGACAAAAGCGCCGAAAGGCATCCGCCTGCATATAGCAATTTTCGGCAGGAGAAATACAGGTAAATCATCAGTGTTAAATGCACTAACGCATCAAGATGTCTCTATCGTCTCGGACGTTGCAGGCACGACTACTGACCCGGTTGAAAAGACAATGGAACTCCTGCCAATCGGTCCTGTTTTGTTCATAGATACGGCTGGCCTGGATGACGTAGGCGTTCTTGGTGAATTAAGGATAAAGAAAACGTATGACGTTTTTGGACGCGCGGATATCGTGCTTCTTGTTACCGAAGCAAACGTCTGGGGTGAGTACGAAGAAAAAGTAATAGAAGAGACCGGAAAGAGGAATACGCCTATTCTCGTTGTCATGAACAAATCAGACCTTTTTGGTCCGGATGAAAATATAAAAGTAAAACTTGACAGAAAAAAAATTCCTCATACTGAAGTTTCGTGTCTTTCTTATGACTGGGAAGTTACGCACAAGATAAAAAGCGAACTCATTAAATTGCTGCCGGATGACTGGATAATGCCACTTCCTCTTATTACCGACCTGATCAAAAAGGGAGACACGGTAATTTTGGTTATTCCGGTTGATAAAGAAATGCCAAAGGGACGGTTGATTCTGCCGGAACAACAGGTATTAAGAGAAATACTGGATAAGAAGGCCTCTGCTCTGGTAATCAATGAAAAAGAGTTATCTCAGGCAATTGATAATCTGAAAAAGAAACCGGCATTGGTGGTTACTGATTCGCAGGTATTCAAAGAAGTTTTCGAATCCACGCCGTCTGACATTCCCGTAACCAGTTTTTCTATACTTTTTGCGCGTTTTAAGGGAGACATAAAAGAACTAATAAAAGGTGCAGAAAAAATAGACGAACTTAAGCTGCATGACAAAGTCTTGATTGCAGAAGCGTGCACGCATCACCCGATAGGTGATGATATTGGGCGAATAAAAATTCCCAGGTGGATCAATCAGAGGGTAAGAGGACATATAGATTTTGATGTTTGTGCAGGCCATGATTTTCCGGAAAACTTAAAACAATACAAGCTAATTATCCATTGCGGAAGCTGTATGCTGAATCGAAAAGAAACGCTCTCAAGAATTTATGAAGCCAGGCGTCAAGGCGTGCCAATAACGAACTATGGCGTAGCGATAGCGTATGTCCATGATAATCTAAAAAGAGCGATAGAACCGCTTCATCTTGACTGATTTGCTATCGGCTGTTTTAATAAGTATAATAATTTGTTAATAAATATGGAGGAAAAATGAAAATTAAGTTGTTACATAAGAAAGAGAAAGAATACTGGCGGGAAAAATTACTGGAAATCCGCAAACAAATTCTTGAGTCAGTCAAACATATAATTGAGGATGAAAACAGTACTGATATAGAAGTTGGAGATGAAATAGATTTTGCGAGTAATACTTTTAATAAAGAATTGCTTTTTTCTCTCAATGATACTGACCGCACACTGCTTGAGGATATTGAAATAGCTCTAAATAAATTGAAAAGCGGCAAATTTGGATTGTGTGAACAATGCGGTAAAAAAATAGCACGTACGCGGCTATTAGCACAACCATATGCAAAGTATTGCATCCGTTGTAAAACAAACATGGAAAACTCGCACTAATCCTTGCTTGTGTGATACTATCATTTCATTTGCCGTATGGCTCATTATTGCAAACACCCTTTTATTTATAGTAGCTTGTCCGGCAAATTCCTTTCACGCGTATTTGTATCGTCAAATGGAGGCTATTTATGCTCGTAAAAGACATAATGGCAACTGACATTATTTACGTAAAAAGGTTCACCACGCTTGGTTCCCTGCTAAAAAAATTCAAGGAATTCCACGCAATGCCAGTTGTGCCCGTGGTGGACGACGATATGAAGGTGATAGGGTCCGTTTCTTTCGATGAGTTGATTGATGCCTTACAGCCGGTGCATATGGGCGGCCTGAAAGGCATTGCATTCGTGGACGCACAGGAGCCGGATATTTTCGACCTTGTCATAGAACCGGAAATGGGAAAACTGGTAGTAGTTGATGACTTTATGCAAACTAAATTCCTGACCGTAGACCAGGACTCATCTCTGGAAAAAGTATATAGGGAGATGAAATTATATCAAAAAAGTGCGGTGCCGGTAATTGATAAGAAGGGTAAACTGGCAGGAATGATAGGTATTTTTGACGTAATCTTCGCAGTGTTCCGTGAAAGAGGTGTGGTGAAGTGAACGTACTTCTCGGCGCCGGAATTATTTTACTCGCCGGATTCCTTGTTGCGCGGTTCGCATACAAAGTAAAACTCCCATCGGTCACAACGTACTTGATTTTGGGGATTATCATCGGTCCTGCCTTGTTGAATCTAGTTCCTGAGTCGATTACACGTGCTTCAGGAGTAATATCAAACTTTGTCCTGGCAATAATTGCATTCTCCATAGGTCAGAATTTTTCGTTAAATTCTTTCAAGAAAATAGGTAAATCCGTTCTGTGGATTTCTATCCTCGAGGCAACCGGCGCGTGGTTGTTGGTTATGCTTGCATTATTAGCTTTTCGCGTTCCTTTTTATTTGGCGCTTGTATTTGGTTCTCTCGCAGCAGCGACTGCACCTGCAGCTACCGTTATGGTTATACGGGACTATCGCAGTAAGGGTCCTTTTACGGATACATTGCTCGGGGTTGTTGCAATTGACGATGCGTGGTCTTTAATAATCTTTGCCGTGTCACTTGCGGTTGCCAGGGCGCTGTATTTTTCCACGTCTGTCAATCAATTGTACGTTTTGAAAGTAATTAGCAAGTCACTGCTTGAGATTCTTGGTGCTCTTGGACTTGGCGCTGTTGTTGCGTATCTGGTTAATTTTGTCAGCCGGCTTGTACGCAACCCTGCAGAACTTCTTATTTACACACTCGGCTTTATATTACTTACTGCCGGCCTTGCTATGCAACTCCATCTTTCCGTACTGCTTGCAAGCATGTTTCTCGCCATAGTCTTAGTGAACATCAGCGACACCAGTTTCAAATTCTTTGAATCGCTGCGCGGCATAGATTCGCCTCTTTATCTGATTTTCTTTGTCATTGCAGGAGCCAGTATGGACGTGCTGTCGTTGAGTAAAATCGGGATTATAGGGTCTGCCTATATCGTTGCACGAATAATCGGAAAGATGCTCGGAGCTTATACTGGTGCCAGGATTTCGCACGCATCTGCGAACATAAAAAAATATCTTGGATTAGGACTCATGCCTCAGGCAGGCGTTGTTCTTGGGTGCGCGCTTATTGCAAAAGCTAATTTTCCAGAGGTAGGGGATATTATCCTAACGACGATTCTTGCTACCACTGTCGTCTACGAACTTGTTGGCCCGTCCTGCACCATGTTCGCACTGAAAAAAGCAGGCGAGATACATAACTAGAGTACCCTGTCACGTAAATATCTTGTTACACCGAGGGCGTCGATGTGCTCGGCTGGCAAGGCGCGACGAGGGAGAATAGCACAGACTATTTGAGCGAGGAGCAACGAAGCCAGACGAGATACAGCGGCGACCGAATGTAAAGATATTTATGGGACAGGGTACTAGTAACGGTGTGATTTACCGTATCGTCTGCATGGGCTTGCTCGTGCAGACGAAGAACCCCATACCACAAACGGTGGAGGTAATATATGAGCGGTATTTTCGGAGTCGTCTCTAATAAAGGAGATTGTGTTCAGGCACTGTTTTACGGCACAGATTATCACTCGCATCTCGGCACTGAATATGGAGGGATGGCGGTCCTGGGTAACGAGTTCAGCCGCCAGATACATAACATAAGCCAGAATCAGTTTAAGTCAAAATTCTATGAGGACTATAAACGAATGGAAGGCAACAAAGGCATTGGCGTTATCAGTGATTGCGATGAACAGCCCATTTATCTAAACTCCAAGTTTGGTCCATTTTGTACGGTTACTTCCGGTCTTATAGAAAACAAAGAAGAGCTTGCCCTGTCTCTTTTAAGAAATGGGGTATCTTTCAGTGAAGTAAGCAAGGATAGAATTAATACGACGGAACTTATTGCAAAACTAATATGCGAGGGCGATAATCTGATAAACGGGATAGAAAAAATGTTTGATGCGATAGATGGTTCGTGTTCGCTTTTATTGCTGAATAAAGATGGAATTTATGCTGCTCGTGACCGGCTTGGACACACGTCTCTTACCGTCGGGAAAGGAGATGATGGCTGGGCGATAACCTCCGAGAACAGCGCATTTCCAAATCTCGGATTCAAAATCGTGAAATACCTCGAGCCGGGAGAAATAGTCCTTATAAATGAACAAGGGATGTTGCAAAAAAAGCAGGGCGGCAGTGCAAATCAAATTTGCGCCTTTCTCTGGATATACACAGGTTTTCCGGCTTCAAATTATGAAGGAATCAACGTTGAGACGGTGAGAGAAAAGTGCGGAAGGTTTTTGGCAAGAAGGGATAAAGACATAGAAGTAGACGTGGTTTCCGGAGTACCTGATTCAGGCACTGCTCATGCTTTAGGATATGCTATGGAATCAGGGAAACCTTACAGGAGGCCTCTTGTTAAATATACGCCGGGCTATGGCAGAAGCTACATCCCTCCATTTCAGGAGACGCGTGATTTAGTGGCTAAGATGAAGATCATTCCTATCAAAGAAGTGATAGAAAATAATAGAATCGTGGTATGTGAAGATTCTATTGTCCGGGGCACTCAGCTCAAGAAGTTTACCGTAGGAAAATTCTGGGACTGTAAGGCAAAAGCAGTCCATGTCCGGCCTGCCTGCCCGCCTTTAATGTTCCCCTGTAAATTCTCTTTTTCCACGCGCAGTATAAATGAACTTGCGGCCCGGAAGGCCATCAGAGCACTGGAAGGCAAAGACATAGAAGATGTTTCAGAGTATTTGGACCATAACTCCGAAAAATATAAAAAGATGGTAGAATGGATCGCTCGTGATTTAGATGTTACTACTTTGAGGTACCAGCATATTGACGATATGGTGAAAGCTATCGGGCTTCCAAGAGAAAAATTGTGTCTGTATTGTTGGAATGGTGAATGCCCGGCTTCAGGCAAAGTATCAAAAAAACAAGGTGAGCATGGCAGAAGATAGCGTGAAAGCAAAGCTGGTTCTGGAAGACGGCAGTTTTTTTGAAGGATTGTCGTTTGGAGCAAGTGGCGAGAAAATGGGCGAAGTAATTCTGAATACCGCGGTCGTCGGATACCAGGAGATTATAACGGACCCGGCAAATGCCGGTAAAATCGTGGTGCTTACGTATCCTCTTATCGGCAATTACGGCGTAGCAGAGCAATTCAACGAATCCCGCAGATGCTGGATAGAAGGCCTGGTCATAAAAGAGCCGAGCAGGATAAGTTCTAACTGGCAGGCAGAAGGGATGCTGGAGAAATTCTTGAAGAAGCAAAAGGTAGTTGCTGCCGAGGACGTTGATACCAGGACTCTTGCTGTCCGACTCAGAGACAAAGGAGAAATGTTTGGAATTCTATCGACCAGTGACAAAAAAGTAGATATCTTACTTAAAGAATTAGAAGAGCGCAAGAAAAAAATGAAGATGGATTTCATAGGGAAAATATCAACAAAAAAAATTGTTCAGATCAAAGGGAAAGCATCAGCACGGAAGATAGCAATCCTGGACATCGGCATCACTAATAGTATTCTCAAACAGCTAAAAGATTTGGGATGCAATATAACGTTATTACCGTATAATACCAGTGCTGATAAAATTCTTGCTTCGAATCTTGATGGATTGATTATTTCCAACGGCCCGGAAAAAGATGAGTCAATTCCGGGAATAGTGGATTTAGTGAAAAAACTCATTGGCAAAATCCCTATTCTGGGAATATCAACGGGCCATGAAATTATTTCTCTTGCATTGGGCGGGAAACTTAAAAAAATGAAGCTCGGCCACCGTGGCGTGAATTATCCGGTGAAAACGCAGGGTTCATATAAAGGCGAAATTACTACCCAGAACCATTCACTTGTTGTTCAGGAAGAATCAATCAAGATGAGAAACGACATTAAGATTACCAGACGCAATGTCAACGATAACTCTATCGAAGAAATGGAAAGTGGACCATTGAAGTTTATTTCAATTCAATACTATCCAGCCAGTCCCGGGTGTGATGAGATAAATGAGGTATTCAAAAGATTCTTGAAGATAACCAAATAGGGATAACATGCCGAAACGTAAAGATATACACAAGATATTAATGATTGGCTCCGGCCCGATTGTTATAGGACAGGCCTGTGAATTTGACTATTCCGGTTCCCAGGCATGCAAAGCGTTACGGGAAGAAGGTTATTTCACAATCCTTGTAAACAGCAACCCTGCTACGATTATGACAGACCCTGATATGGCAGACGTGACATATATAGAACCACTCACGGTAGAAGCAGTTACCGAGATTATAAAGAAAGAGAGGCCGGATGCCATCCTGCCTACTCTTGGCGGCCAAACCGGTTTGAATCTGGCATATTTCCTGATGAAAGAAGGTATACTGAAGAAGTATGGCGTAGAATCGATAGGAGCCAATGTTGATGCCATCGCAAGAGCCGAAGACAGGGAATTATTCAAGAAGGCGATGCAAGAAATAGGAATTGGCGTTCTTAAAAGTGGTACTGCTACGAATCTGGAACAGGGAATGAAAATTGGGCTGGATATCGGATTTCCATTGATTTTAAGACCAGCATATTGTTTAGGCGGGAGTGGTGGTTCTACTGCTTATAATAAGGAAGAGCTGGAGGAGTACCTTGCGAAAGCAATTGAAATAAGTCCTGTTGGTCAGGTACTGGTAGAACGATCGGTATTGGGATGGAAAGAGATAGAGTTTGAAGTAATGAGGGACTGCGTGGACAACGTCATTATGATTACCTCTATGGAAAATGTAGACCCGATGGGTGTCCATACCGGTGATAGCATTGTTGTTGCACCATCCCAGAGTTTAACCAGGGACGAGTATATGAGATTCGTCTGTTTATCCAAAAAGATTATCAGAAAGGTTAATATAACCGGGGGAGGAGCAAATATTCAGTTTGCGCAGAACCCGCATAACGGAGACATCGTAATTATAGAGGTCAACCCGCGTCTTTCAAGAAGCTCGGCACTGGCTTCTAAAGCTACCGGGTTTCCGATTGCAAGGGTTGCCACGAAATTAGCCGTTGGCCTGACTCTACCTGAAGTCCTTAATCAAGTTACGGGAAAGACAACTGCATTCTTTGAGCCGACAGTTGATTATTGTGTTTTTAAGATTTGCAGGTTCACCTTTGAAAAATTCCCTCAAGCACAAAGAATTATAAATACATCTATGAAAGCAGTTGGTGAGGCAATGTCAATTGGCAGGAACTTTAAAGAAGCGCTTCAGAAGGGAATAAGGTCTACCGAGACAGGCAGGTATGGGCTTGGTGTTGATGGACGAGACAAAATTACGGACAAAACATTGCGCTCACCGTCAAATGCCATAATCAAGGAAATCAGGGAAAAAATCCGGCTCCCTAACGACGAACGGCTTTTTTATGTGAGGTATGGCTTAAAAGCTGGACTTACAATTGACGAAATATATAAACTGTCGAAAATTGACAGGTGGTTTTTGGACAATATAAAAGAGCTGGTAGAAATAGAAGAAGAAGTAAAGAAATTCAGACGTAAAAGTCAAAAAAGTAAGCTCACGATTCCGGATGAGCTTATAAAAAAAGCGAAGAAGAATGGGTTTTCAGACATCCAGCTTGCTTATCTTCTGGATTCAACTGAAAAGGAAGTCCGTTCTTATAGAAAGAAGCATAATATAAAGCCGATCTATAAATTGGTAGATACGTGTGGAGGGGAATTCAAAGCTGACCAGCCATATTATTACTCTACTTACGAAACCCTGAATGAGAGTAAGCCATCACCGAACAAAAAGATTCTGATACTCGGAGGCGGACCTAACAGAATAGGGCAGGGAATAGAATTTGATTATTGCTGTTGCCATGCATCCTATGCTCTAAAAGAAGAAGGCATCGAGAGCATTATGGTCAATTGTAATCCTGAAACAGTTTCGACGGATTACGACACTTCAGACAAGTTATATTTTGAACCACTGACATTTGAAGACGTCATGAATATCGTGGATATCGAAAAACCTCAAGGAGTAATAGTCCAATTCGGAGGGCAGACACCTTTGAATATATCTATTTCTCTGGCAGAAGCAGGCGTGAAAATTTTAGGAACCAGCCCTGATTCGATTGACATGGCAGAAGATAGAAAAAGATTCCAGCAGATGCTCAAGAAACTTGCCATCGTCCAGCCGGACAACGGTACAGCTACTTCCTTCGCTGATGCATTAAAAATTGCAAATAAAATAGGTTATCCTGTGTTGGTCCGGCCATCTTACGTCCTTGGCGGCAGGGCAATGAAAACCGTCTATGACGATGAGGACTTGAAGAAATTTATGGAAGAAGCGCAGGAGGCATCTTCGGGACACCCAGTTCTTATAGACAAATTTCTGGAAGATGCCATAGAAGTCGACGTAGACGCAATAGCTGATGGCCAGAGATGTGTGATAGGCGGAATTATGGAGCACATAGAGGAAGCAGGTATACATTCCGGCGACAGCGCAATGGTCCTTCCTCCATACACGCTTGACAAAGACATAATAGAAACCATAAAAACAAATACCTATAAAATGGCAAAGGAGTTGAAAATAAAAGGGCTTCTGAATATCCAATATGCCGTTAAAAATAGCGTAGTTTATGTCCTGGAGGTAAATCCAAGAGCATCAAGAACGATTCCTTTCGTGAGTAAAACAATAGGTGTTCCGCTTGCAAAACTAGCAACTAAGGTAATACTTGGGAAAACACTGAAAGAATTGGGATGGACAAAAGAAAAAGAAACGAATTATGTCTCAGTAAAAGAGTCTGTATTCCCATTCATAAGGTTTCCAGACGTTGACGCGATTTTGGGACCTGAGATGAAATCGACAGGAGAAGTTATGGGAATAGATTCGACTTTTGGCGTCGCATATGCAAAAAGCCAGCTCGCAGCCGGGCAGATGTTACCGAAAAAAGGAAACGTATTTATAAGTGTCAAGGATAGTGACAAAAGAAATATAATATTTATTGCAAAAAAGCTGGTTGACCTGGGTTTTGAGCTCATGGCAACCGCTGGTACAGCGTCTGTCCTGATGAAGAATGGGATGAAAACGAAAATCCTGCCTAAACTTTACGAAGGCAGGCCTAACATAATTGATTTCATAAAAGACGGTAAAGTCCACCTTATCATAAATACACCTGCTGGCAAGGCAACCAAAGAAGACGAGACCAGAATAAGGTCAAATGCAATTCTCCATAGTGTCCCGCTTATAACCACCGTTGCCGGTGCACAGGCATCCGTTAACGGCATAGAGAATTTGATCAACAAAAAGAAACTATCCGTAAAATCCTTACAAGAATATCATAAAGAAGTCAGGTAATAGAGTAAGAAAAGTAAATCGCCATGTCTAAAAAGCCATGTTTTGATAACGAAAAATATCTGAAAGAACAAACTGCGGCAATTATAGAAAGAGTCAAGACGTTTGACAATAAACTATACCTTGAGTTTGGAGGCAAAATTCTTTTTGATTACCATGCATCAAGGGTTTTACCGGGGTTCGACCCAAACGTAAAAATGCGGCTCCTGAAACAATTAAAAGATAAAGCAGACATTTTACTTTGTATTTATGCAGGCGATATCGAAAGAAGAAAAGTAAGGGCAGATTTCGGAATTACCTATGACATTGATACGCTTAAGTTAATCGATGATTTAAGAAACTGGGGTATCGACATATTAGCAGTAGTGATAACCCGTTTCGAAGGTCAACCGTCAGCCAAGATATTTAAAAATAGATTAGAACGTCAAAATATAAAGGTCTATACGCATCGTTTCACAAAAGGTTATCCTACGGATATAGATTTGATTGTCAGTGACGAGGGCTATGGTGTAAATGAGTACATCAAAACCAAAAATCCTTTGGTTGTCGTTACCGGTCCGGGTCCGGGAAGTGGAAAACTCGCTACTTGTCTCTCTCAACTATATCATGATTACAAGAGAGGAATAAAATCCGGATATGCTAAATTTGAAACATTTCCAATTTGGAATCTACCTCTAAAACATCCTGTAAACGTAGCTTACGAAGCAGCTACGGCTGACATTGGAGATTTTAACCTGATTGACCCTTTTCATATGGAAGCTTACCAAAAATCAGTAGTTAACTATAACCGTGACGTAGAGGTATTCCCTGTGCTCAAAAGGATACTGGAAAAAATAATGGACTCAAAAATTCCTATGTATAAATCTCCGACTGACATGGGGGTAAACAGAGCTGGTTTTGGGATTACTGACGGCGAAACGGCCCGGGAAGCTGCAAAGCAGGAAGTGATAAGGAGATATTTTAGATATTCCTGCGAATATCTTATGGGTTTGACGGATAAAGAAACGCTACAAAGAGTAGAGCTTCTTATGAAGGAACTTGATATTAAGCCGGAAGACAGAAGTGTGGTTGGGCCAGCAAAAAATGCTGCTCGCCAGGCAAAAGAGAACGGAAAAGGCAATGAGGGTATTTTTTGCGGGGCAGCTATAGAGTTACAGGACGGTTCAATCGTTACGGGAAAAAACTCGATTCTTATGCACGCAGCATCCAGCCTTGTTCTGAATGCAGTCAAAGAGTTAGCAGAAATACCGGACAAGCTCCATTTATTATCACCGAACATAATAGAATACATAGCAAATTTTAAGAAAAACGTTCTTGGTGCGAAAACAGTGAGTTTGGACCTTGACGAGACCCTGATTGCTTTAAGTATAAGCGCTGCTACAAATCCAACCGCGCAATTAGCCGTGGAGAAAATAAAAGAACTTCATGGCTGTGAAGTACACATGACTCACATCCCAACCCCTGGTGACGAAGCAGGATTGAGACGGCTGGGAGTTAACCTTACCAGCGAACCGAATTTTTCTACCAGAACTCTTTTTGAAGTATAACTATTAGGAGGTAGCATGATGAAAACTGAAGAAATAAGAGTAGAAGATTTAAATGCTCAGGAATTTGTAGAGGAAAAAATAAAGGAAATCTCCTCTGTTGTCGGCGATGGAATATCTATTAATGCATTGTCAGGTGGCGTCGATTCTTCGACTGTTACTATGTTAGGACATAAGGCATTGGGCGAGCGGCTCAAGACATATTTTATTGAAAATGGTATTATGAGACAGGACGAACCACGAAGAATAGTTTCTTTATTCAAAGAATTAGGCGTACCTGTAGAGGTAATCGATGCCAGAAAGCAGTTCTTTGATGCACTAAAGGGTATAACGGACCCTGAAGAGAAGAGAGAAGCCATTACTCAGACATTCTATAAAGATGTTTTTGGCCAGCTTGTGAAAGACAGTGGTGCAAGATATCTTCTTCAAGGTACAATTTACACAGACATAGAAGAAACGGTTGCAGGGATTAAAAGACAACACAACATTCTTGAACAAATTGGAATCGATACACAGAAAACATACGGATATAAGGTCGTAGAACCTTTAATACAACTTAGAAAATCAGGAGTAAGAAAAGTAGCGAAAGTCCTGGGGTTACCGGAAGAAATATACAACAGACCGCCATTTCCGGGGCCTGCTCTGGCAGCACGCGTAATAGGAGAGGTTATACCGGAGAAGGTCGAAATTGTAAGAGCTGCAACGAAAATTGTTGAAGAGGAATTGTCCGATACAGGGGCATTTCAGTATCTTGCTATTTTACATGAAGACAAAGTTACAGGAATCAGGGACGGGAAAAGAGAATTTGGTTTTCAAATAGAAATCCGGTGCTGGGATAGTAAAGATGCAACGACCGCATCACCAACACGGCTTACTTACGATACTCTGGACAAACTGTCAGGCAGGATAACGACAGAAGTGCCGGGTGTCGTAAGCGTTACCTATAACGTAACCAAAAAGCCGCCTTCCGCCATGGAAGCTGTTTAGTACCTTTGAAGAAACTCAACGTCTATAAATAATGGATATTATTATACATAATCTAGAACACGGCTTAACGATTACCGTCTTTGTCTTTGTGATGATGATGTTTATTGACTATCTCAATGTTTGGACAAAGGGGAAAATGAGCAAAGCCGTAAAAGGCGGGTTATTCAGGCAGTATGTCCTGACTTCGTTTTTAGGAGCAACGCCGGGGTGTTTGGGTGCGTTCACGGTTGTATCTTTTTACGTCCGCGGACTTGTCTCTTTCGGTGCGGTTGTAGGTACAATGATTGCTACATCGGGCGATGGGTCATTTGTTATGCTGGCAATGTTTCCCGGCAAGGCCTTAATTTTATTCGGCATTTTATTTATTTTGGGTATAATTTCCGCTTACATTACGGATAAACTGGTGCCACTTTTAAAAATAAAACCGTGTCAAGAGTGTCAGTTCTCCGGTATCCATCCTCAGGATGAATGCCGCTGTCTTAATTTTAAAGAGATATTCGGATACATAAAAAAGATGTCTCTTGCCAGGTTCCTGCTTCTGGTGCTTTTGCTGGGAGCTCTTTTAGGTTTTATTTCAGGCGCCATCGGACCTGCTATCTGGGATTGGAAACGGATTACTTTTGTTTTACTTCTTTCGTTAGCTTCTTTTATAGTCATTACGGTTCCTGACCATTATTTAGAAGAACATATCTGGAAGCATATTGCAAAAAGACACTTATGGAGAATTTTTTTGTGGAGCTTTAGTGCACTCATTATAGTAGATATCGGATTGAAATTCTGGAACCTGGAAGCTTTTGTCCGGGGACATATGCTCTGGGTGCTTTTGATTGCAAGTTTAGTAGGGATAATTCCTGAATCCGGACCTCATCTTATATTTGTAATGATGTTTGCCCAGGGACTGGTGCCTTTTTCCGTGCTTTTAACAAGCTCCATTGTTCAAGACGGCCACGGGATGCTTCCGCTTCTATCTTATACGATAAAGGATTCTTTATTAATAAAGCTATTTAATCTATTGATTGGATTAGGGATAGGTGCTGTATTATATTCCATTGGATTATAAAAAAGTGAAATCACAGATATGCTTGATAAAAAAATCTTGCGTCAATTACCCGGCAAAGGCCGCAGCGTCCATTATGATTTAGTTTGGCCGCAGGTTCATAAATAATGACCCAAACCAAAAAATTCCTTTTATCCTGCCTCATAATTACCCTGTTCTTCAGTTTGTTCTTCTTTATCTCTCCTTTATACGCCCAATCTGACTTCTATCCAGCCAAAGTAAAAGATATCTCTGATAGAACCTATGAGAGAGCGGTTATTGACCTATTGGATAATGCCAAAGAGTCTATCGTTATGTCTATGTATATTATAAGGCCCCTGGAGAACGATCCTGTCAGCTTATTGGTCGGGGACTTAAAAGAGGCGCTAGCCAGAGGGGTCACTGTAGAGGTATACCACAATTCAAAATTTGATTATATCTGGGGAGAACCGTTTGATCTAAAAAATGCTTTCAAAGACTTAAAGGAAAAAGGGGCCAAAATATACATCGCCAAATTTGATCGCCGGCTGCATGATAAATTAATTATAGTTGATAACCGTTATGTGGTTGAAGGAAGCATGAACTGGACAGTATCGGCTATAAAAAATAACTTCGAGTCAGCTGTTATAATAGATTGCCCGGAGTTGGCCAAAGACAAGCTTATACGACTAAGACGTATTCCTTTAATGGACAAAAAAAAGCTTGATAGAGGCAAGAGGGCTGAAGTACTGCCGGATTTAATTTCCCTGAAGATTAGTCTATTAGAAGACGAAAATCTATTTCCTTATATGGTAACCAACCGCGATTATCAGGCTATGGATATGTATCTATTACTGGTGGCTGAAGCTACCAGATGGGAACCCGGAGGATTCTTTCTATCTTTAGAAGCTATAGGGCATGATTTAGGTATGCCTGATAGCTGGAGTGATACAGCCATAAGAAGACAGGTAATAAGAACATTAAAAAAATTACAGGATAAATATAACCTTATAGAAGCTGATTTTATGCATGGAAAAGACGCTTGGATAGAAATTGTTGACCTTAAAGGAGATAGCTTTAAGATAAAAAGACAATTCTTTGAGCCGGAATCCCTTATGGCTAAAAGTGGCCCGGCTAAGTTTGTTTTCCTTATAAAAACACTGCTTGAGGGACAGGGTACATCCATAGATTCTTTTATGAGAAAAGACCTATACAAGCGTTTTCATACAATTAAAGAGACATTCTTAAAAGGTCTTAGAGAGATAGAAAAAGGGGAGTAGGGAAGAGAAATCTATCCTGTCCACGCGCCTGAAATTTCTGCAATCTCCACCCACCCAGCAGTCACAGTCGGGCGGTTTCAGCCCTTTGGGCTTCCGCAGTGCCCTTTGTGTGCCTACGTTAAAAATCATTGACATAGTCGTATAAATTGTGTATACTTGTTAACAAGTATTAAGAAATTATACGGGGGATTAAATGCAAGCACGAACACAGGAACTTATGAGTTTTTTTCAGAGTCATGGCGGGGTGGCACGGTTTTCTGCTATTCTAAAGGTTGGATTTCATCCCGATTCGCTCAGTGCTCTTGAAAAAGAGGGGAAGGTTGAAAAGATTGCCCGGGGTCTTTATCGCATAACTAATTATACTCCAGGTTCTCACCCCGATCTTGTTATTGCATCGCTTCAGGCTCCGAAGGGCGTTATTTGCCTTCTTTCCGCCCTTTCTTTTTATGAAGCAACAAATGAAATTCCTAAGTACGTGGACATAGCTATTCCACAAGGTACGCACGCCAATAGAATTAAATACCCACCAGTCAAATTTTACCGCTTTGCACCCAAAGCATGGAAAACAGGAATTGAAAAACATGAAGTTGAAAGTCATCAGATCAAAGTTTATAGTCTTGCTAAGACGATCGCCGATTGCTTTAAATTCCGCAATAGAATAGGTGTGGATATAGCCAGAGATGCCCTCAGAGTTGCTATTACAGAAAAAGGCATAAAACCAAAAGAAATTATGGAATACGCTAAAATTTGTCGTATAGATAAAATTATTAAACCAATATTGGAAACCATGTTATGAGAAGGGATGTTAAAAATATACAAGCCTCGGTTCGGGCTCAACTTCAAAATAAAGCAAAAGAGACCGACCGTCCTTTTGCTGAGGTTCTGCAGTATTATGGGATGGAAAGATTTCTTTATAGGTTTAGCCGTTCCGAATATGCGGATAAATTTATTCTGGTTCTTCTGCATTTCAAGTGGGTGAATTCTCCAGTTTTGGAAGCATGCATGTGAGCACTTTGAGTCGTAAATACTCTTGATCTTTGAGCCCGTAAGCTCTGCGCTGAAATACCCTGATTTTATTGTTGAGGCCTTCAACGAAACCGAGAGACACATGGTTCTCCTTCTTGCAGTAGGCAGCTATGCCGTCCCAGTGGCGGTCAATCAGATTTGCGAACTCCTCAAAGGGTTTCAGCCTCTGCCATTTCAGGGATTCTTTCCAGTTATCAAAGAATTTCCGGGCAGAGCCTTCATACGAATAGTTCCATAGCTGCTCAAATGATTCCTTGAGCAGGTACGCCGTATACAGTCGCTTGTTCTTTGACAATAACCGCTTCAACGCCCGCTTCGCGGGCAGGGTCAGGTTCTCCTTCCGGGAAAGCAGGTTGTATTTCTGCCCCTTGATAAAGGAGCGGTCGTTACCCGAAAGCCGGGCATATTCGCTCTTGCGTACTGCATCTACCGCCTTACCCAGGTGACGCATTACGTGGAACTTATCGTAGAGAATAGCAGCATTGGGTGCTTTGGACATAGTAGCCTTCTCAAACGCCTTCCACATGTCCATCACTGCGAGCCGGAGCTGATTTGACTTCTCAGTGCCCAGCCAGTCATAAAACTGGTTGAGACTCTCTTCTGACCGGTCTTCCCCTCCGAACCAGATGGGGACATGCTTCTCAAGGTCGCTGACTACGATGCGATAGTTGTGCCCTTTACGCTCTGATACCTCGTCAATTCCTATGACTCCGGGGTCTGGGGCAGGAGATTGGGCAAGCTGGGCTTGCATGTACTGCTTCTCCATCTCTTTGACCCGTCTCCAGTCGAGCCCATATTCCTCTGCGACGTCCTTGATCGGCTCTTTCCTGCACCGTTCGCCTATATGCATTGCGAAGCGACTGGTTGTCAGAGGGTGGTCGGCAAGCCACGCAAGGTGCTCCATCTTTACCATGCCGCACTCTTTGCACTGGATGCGCCGGATCTCAAAGTCGAGATACACCCGCAGGGCCCCACAATTGAAATCCCTGACCATCTTCCGCTTTCGGTCGTACCAAAAAGTTCTGCGGGAACCGCACACAGGACATTTCGGTCTTTTTTTTCCGGCTACGCCTGAGCGTAACTACAAAAGCGGACGGGGCCTCCGGGTGTTCGCGAACCGTTGCCAATGCCTTAAATCCTGGAAAGTCGTATGCTTGATGTAATCTGTTTATTTTCATGCATCATTTATACAATATTTCAAAGAGCATTTTCAATACAGGTTTTAAAGGGGAATTTTACCGTCTTAGAAACCCTTTAAATTTACCCACTCAGATTGCAGAAGACCCAAATAATCTTAAGTTTTTAATAGG
>Ga0210017_1001408_pt1 | contig 20935 bp, 22 predicted proteins | sample CryGeyCG2014_020_FD_183966 | JGI IMG/M metagenome (GOLD analysis project Ga0210017, IMG submission 183966) | Groundwater microbial communities from aquifer - Crystal Geyser CG08_land_8/20/14_0.20 (SPAdes) (version 2) | ecosystem: Environmental > Aquatic > Deep subsurface > Groundwater | place... | reverse complement strand
GGGCTCGTCGAGTTGCTTGACAAAATTCTCGACAAAGGGGTTTTGCTAAACGCGGACGTCATAATCTCCGTTGCCGGAATCCCGTTAGTCGGGGTGAACCTCCGCGCGGCGCTCGCAGGGATTGAGACCATGCTTCAGTACGGCATGATGGAGGCTTGGGACGAGAGCGTTCGAAAACACTACGCGGAAGAACTCGCCGAAATCGAGTCCCAGCATGACATGGAGAAAGCTGTACTCTAATTTTTCTCATCGCCTCTTTTTCGGGAGATGTCCAAAATTTTTGTGCTTAGCGTTCCTGGGTTCGGGATGCTTATGCGAGGAGCGAGGGCGAGCGGGGCGCGATGAATGAGCAAAGCGAATGAAGAGCGGCGGAGCGAAGTCCAAGAGGATTGGGGGAGGGTCAGTCCTCGTTGTCGGAGGGGGCCCCAACTCGAGCGCCGAGCCGTGGGTAGGAATGCCGGATCGTTGGTTTGCAACCCTTCAAAAAACGAAGTTAACCCGTAAAGGTTTATTTTTGGGATATTAACCTCCAAAGGTTAACTACTACTTTTGGCGGTTTGGTTACACGTGTATCGAAGAGTGATATTATCAGAAAGCGATAACTTCTACCGCTACCGCTTTTAGTAGTTCTATGTTGCGGCAACCTTAATCCTTGGAGCGGGGGCCCGGGGTTCAGCGATTTTCAGGGACATCTCGATCTCTTTCTGCGCGAGCATCCGCACGACCGGGTTTTCGAGGTTTATGCGGTATAGCTTCGCCTTCCCGAACTTCCTGCTCACCTTCACCGCGCCGAGCTCCTCCAGATCCTTGAAGTACTTGTAGAACGTCAGCTTGCCCATCCCGAGTTCGCGCACCGCCTCTTCCTTGCAGAAGTCCAGCGCCGGGTTGTCCAGGAAGAAGTCGAGTATCCTGAGCTTCGGCGAGTTCCCGAGCATCCTGATCAACAGCGTCTCTCCGCTTCTAACGTCAGCTACCATTTGCCTCCACCTCCCGGCATTCTAACCTGTGTTACAAAAGTATTTAAATGTTTACTTTCAACGGTATCATAGAAGTACATCGGAGGGACCTGATGAACGAGCTGAGCGAGGGGGAGATCAAGGCCACTATTTTGTACAAGCTGGTCAGGCGCGGGTGCTGGGGCGAGTGCTATTTCCCGCTGGACACCCTGGTGAACTGGCTGGGGAAGAAAATCAAAAACGACGGCAAGACGGTTCGCGAAGCGGTTGCGTCTCTCGAGAGCAACGGGTACCTGCTGCTGCACAAAAGAGGGGAGACCGCATCACTCAACCTGCGGATGAAAGGCCAGGTAATCGCGTTCATCAAAAGATACATCAGGTTGTGAGGACGTCCCGAAAAGAATAGAATTGTTTACAGTTATTAAGAAGAAGGCTACTCTCCGTGTCTCCACGTGTGCCACACAGCGAGCAAGCGTAATAGCGAGGGAACGAGCGAAGCGAGTGAGCGAGTTTTGTGGGGGACCAAGTTAACGAGCCGTTGGCGGAGCGCGAGGAGGAGCCGGGGGCGACGACGAGCTGCGGAGCTTGATACAAAAACGGTGGTTAAAGGCACTTCTGTGTGACGGTTGGGCTGGTGGGCGTTTTGATTTTTTACACCAAGTAATCCTTCACATTTAATTTCATCGGTGTCTCTGGCTTCTTGAAATCCTTTGGGTCGCGGTCGGAGGGGATTGTCAAATCAAACCCGATCTTCGCGGTCATCCTGGTCTCGAGGTCCGACGAAGGGTCTAGCGATGAGCCCTTCTCTCTTTTCACGATCATATTTTTGTCGCCCTGAAAGCGCGTCGCCATCGCCCACTCGACTTCATGTGGATTGTGAATGTCTATGTCCTCGTCGACCACCCACACATGCTTCAGCGACGCGTGCCCTTTCAATGCGGCCTCGATCGCCTTCTTTCCATCCTCCGGACCCTTCTTCTTTATGCTCACGACCGCGTGGAGCCATGAACAGCCTCCCGGAGTTATCAAAACATCTTTGCACTCACACACCTTGCTGACCTCGCGGAATATAGTGGGCTCCCGCGGCATGCCCATCAAAAGTTTGTGCTCCAGTCCACCTGGAAGCAGCGCGTGGTAAATCGGGTTCTTCTTCGCAAAAATTTTCTTTATCCTCGCCACCCTCTGCTTTCGAACTATATCGGGCGTCTCGGTGAGGTCGAGGAACGGGCCCTCGTCATGCTCCTCGCCGGTCATCTCTGCAATCATCACTATCTCGGACTCTGGGACCTTGTGCCCGCCGAGCTCGATCATGTTCGTCTCAGACAACGCATTCGCTATCGCAAGCTCGTTCTTCCCGAGCTCCGCCGAAACCGCTGACGCCACCAAGACTGACATCGAGTTCCCTGTGCAGATCGCGAACTCCTTGTTTCCCCGCTTCAGGAACTCATCGAAGTGCCTCGGGAGTATCCTCATCACGATTTTGTCCTTGCCTATCACCATCATGCGGTGGAACGAAACATTAGTGCCGAGTCCCTTGTCGCGCGCCACGACGACACCGGATGAGATGTATGGGCCGCCGTCAATCCTGTAATGCATCAAAATCGGGATTTTGGTCAAGTCGGCGCCGACCTCTTCGTAACCTTTCGCCCCAACGATTTTTGGCTCCTTGGGGTGGTCGATTGCATCGGCGAGCTTGCCAATGATTTCGTTCGGCTTTATCCCCAACCCCATCGCAATGAGCTCGCGCGAGGAAGAGATGTTCGCCACCACTGGCATCGAGAAACCTTTAACCTTCTCGAACAAAATCGGCTTGCCGTCGAGCATCCTCATTATTGTTGACGCCTCGAACTTGACATCGACTGGTTTCTTTATTTTTATCAAAAGCCCTTTTTTATCCAAGATGTTCACGAATTCTCGCATGTTCATACCATCACCCTATTTTTGTTCTCAACACCTCAAACCCCTCTTTTTCAATTGCCCTCGCAACCTTTTCCTGCAGCTCTCTCCCCGGGGTGAGCGCGACCATGTTCCCCCCTAGGCCTCCCCCCGTCAGTTTCGCCCCGAGGGCCCCCTGCCTCCGTGCGATATCGACTAGGAAGTCGAGCTCCTTGCACGAGAGCTCTATCGCCTGCAGCTGCTTATGATTTTCGTCCATGTATTTTCCAACCGCTTTTAAATCATAGCTTTCGAGAGCCTTCCGTGCCTTGTGTGCCAAATCCTCCGCCTCTTTGAATATCTTGGCGTATTTCTCCGGGTATTTTTCCTTTCTCTCGCGAACCCCTGCAACCGCCGCCTTGGTATCGGTGACGACGCCGGTGTTCCCCATAACGATCTCGACTGGTTTTTTTATCTTGATCAGCTCGATGGGTTGCCCTCTCACGAACCAAATCAGTCCGCCATACGTCGCCGCGGTGTTGTCTACCCCCGACGGCGCCCCGTGGTAAGCGCGCTCGCCCTCGTAGGTTATCTCGTTTATCCGCTCGTCCGAAAGCCCCAAGTTGAACTCGTCTGACAGCGCCCTCGTGATCGCCACGCAGGATGCCGCGCTTGCGCCAATCCCGCTCGCCGCGACCAAGTCCCCCCTAAGGGTGATCTTGATCGGGTTTTTTATTGGGTCAACTCCCGTGGCCTTCAAAATTCTTTCTATCGACTCCTTCTGCTGCTCCAGCTTGTCCTCTTTATAGCTTGGCGTGGCTTCCCTGCGATCGTCCAAGGACCAGCCCTTGCCCTTGAATTGTTCCACGGTTGCGGTGGTTGCTCGGTCGATTGCCGAAACGATCGAAGGGATATTGTAAACAACAAAGTGTTCATTAAAGAGTATAGCTTTACCAAATCCTCTTCCCTTTCCCATCGTCTCCCTCCGCACCTTGCCCTATTGATTAATTGGCGAGGGTTTTTAAATGAAACGCCCCCCATGCAACTATTTAACTTTGTGAACCTTATTTTTTCGGGGATGAGATGGAGTTGATAACTGCCAGCGCTGGGAGTTACCCGCGCATAGGCACGGCGCCTGAAAAACAACGGCTCAGGTCTGAGTATGTGCGCTTGGAGAGGGGCGAGATTTCAAAGGAAGATTTCGCAAGGGTGCAGGACGAGGTAACCAAAGAAGTCATTGAGGAGCAGAGGCGCGCGGGGATCGAGCTGGCGACAGATGGACAGGTGCGCTGGTACGATCAAATCTCACACTTCGCGCGAAAGCTCTCCGGCTGCGAAATAAAGGGCCTGCTCAGGCTTTTCGACACCAACTTCTATTTCCGCCAGCCAGTGATAAACGGCAAAGTTCAGTGGGCTGCCCCGATAGTCGTTGGAGAATTTACGTTTGCAAAAAAAGTTTCATCCATACCCATCAAACCCGTTGTGACTGGGCCTTACACGCTTGCCAAGCACTCGATTGATAGACACTATCATAATTTTTCGTCGCTCGTCGCCGATTTTGCGGTGGCGATTGGTAAAGAGGTGAATGCGTTGGCAAAGGCCGGAGCTGAGATAATTCAGCTGGACGAGCCCTCCATCCTGAAAAATCCTCAAGAATTCAAAATTTTTGAGAATGCAATCGCAGAAATCAGCAAGAACAAGGGAAAAGCGCGCTTAGCGCTCTATACATATTTCGGAGACGCCGCAAAGCTGTACGACAAATTGCAAAGCCTTCCCATCGACATCCTCGGGCTGGACTTCACATACAGCCAAAAATTGACGACAACCATCGAAGGTTCGGGCTCCAAGAAAGAACTCGGGCTCGGGCTCGTCGACGGAAGGAACACGCGAATAGAAAATGTAAAGGAAACTGCGAAGGTCGCTGCAAAAATTCTGAAAAAGCTGGGTGCTGAGCGGGCTTACTTGAACCCATCATGCGGGCTCGACGAATACCTGCCGCGAGAGGTGGCGTTCGAGAAATTGAAGAACCTAGTCGCGATAACCAAGCAAGTGAGGGCGGAGATGAAATGAGAAAGAAACTTGAGTCGCTCGGCTTGAATCTGCCTCTGCTCCCGACGACCACCGTGGGTAGTTTCCCGAAGTCGAAGGAAGTGATGGAAGCTCGGAAAAAATTGCTCGCTGGCAAGTTGGCGAAGAAGGACCTGCGGCCGCTAGAGGAGCAGGCGACGCGCTTCTGGATAAAGACGCAGGAGGAAATCGGGATCGATGTGTTGGTCGATGGGGAGATGTACCGCGGCGATATGGCCACGTACTTCGCTGAAAACCTCGATGGCTTCAAGATAAGCGGGCTCGTGCGAAGCTACGGCAACCGCTACTACCGCAAGCCGATCATCTCCGGCAAGATCAAGTGGCGTGGTCCGATCACTGTCGACATGTGGAAGTTCGCCCAGAGCTTGACGAAGAAACCGGTCAAAGGAATGCTCACGGGGCCATACACGATGATGGACTGGTCTTTCAACGAGCACTACCCGAACCGCCGAGAAGCCTGCCTCGACATGGCCAGTGCGTTGCACGAGGAGGTGAAGGCGCTCGCAGACGCCGGGGCCAAGATAATTCAAGTAGACGAGCCAGCCCTTTCTGCGAGGCCTGAGGAGTTGAACGACTTCATTATCGAGGCTATGGATATCGTCACTAAAGGGGTCAACGCTTACTTCGTCACACACTCCTGCTACGGCGCGTTCGAGTTCATCTACCCGGATATGCTGAAGCTTTCGGTGGACAACTTCGACCTCGAGATGTCGAACAGCGAGCTCGACCTGGTTGAAATTTTCAAGCGCCACCCGTTCACAAAGGATATCTCGTTCGGCGTGGTCGACGTTCACTCCCACGTGATCGAGGATGTCGAAACTGTGAAGAAGCGAATCGAACGCGCGCTAGAGGTTTTGAAGCCTGAGCAGCTCTGGATAGATCCGGACTGCGGGCTCAAGACGCGCACGACCGAAGAAACAATAGCCAAACTAAATGTGCTTGTTAAAGCGACTAAAGAGATGAGGGCAAGCCTGAAATGAATCTGTCTGGCGTTCATATGGAAATCTCCGGTATCGAACGAGAGGCGCTTGAGTTCATTCTTGGTGCCTCTCGCTCACGACGCCCGCAAGAGTTCGCAGGGGTGCTCCGGGCAAAAAATGGTGTGATAACAGAAGTCCTGTGGCCTCCAGAAACAATCTCCTCCAGTCGCTCAGCTGTGATGAAGCTCCACATGCTGCCCATCGACCCGAGCACCTGCGGCACGGTGCACAGCCACCCATCCGGCAGCGCGTCCCCATCGCAGGAGGACCTCATGCTTTTCGCAAAGTACGGACGCGCGCACATAATTGTTGCAGAACCTTTTGATGAGCACTCCTGGTGGGCCTACGATCACCGGGGAAAGAAAATCAAGTTAGAAGTCATTGAACGATAACCACTTTAATACAACAAGAAAAACAGTAGTGATTGGTCACGCAATGAGAAATCAAGTGATTATCCTAGTCGCGCTAGTAATTTTGGCATCGGCATTAGCAGGCCTCTACTTTTACACGATTTCCCAGGCTGAACTGCAACCACCGACCTTTCAAGTAATTAATTACACAACTTTTCGGATCGACGAAAATGGTGATGCCTGGGTGGAGATGGTCGAAGAGTATCCGCCATCGGATCTTACGGAGTTCATAAGGACGACAATCAATGGAGGAACATTTAGAGGGCTTCTCATCCGAGGCAGGGGAGTTGAAAACACGAAATTGCTCTACGTGGGAAGCATGCGCGGCAAATACGCCAGATATGGTCTGGAGCTGGAAAATGTCGGCGTTGACAGCGTCGATATTATAGGGCTCAGTTCTGGCGAAACACTCAGGGTTACCATGACGTGGAAAATCCCATACTTTGCGGACAGATATGAGAACACATGGAGGATTTTGATCGAGCCGGTCGACAACGAAAGTTTCGCGCTTGAGTACATAGATGAAGTGAAGAGCCTCCAAAGCGTGCTTCCGGTGATCTCGGAGAACTCCAGAATCAGCATGACTGTGACAACATCGATCATCCTCCCGAGCGGGGCTGGTATTGTCAATGAGGATGAACTGCTCGGCATCGGAACAATTACTGTATCTTATGGTGGAGGAACCTATGAAAATAGCATCATACATATACGGGAGATAGGGGGCAAACAAGCGGTGGTCACAGAAAGCGATGCCCTGATCACAAGCCAATTGATCACGATCACCCCCGAGGAGTTCCTGCGGGCCTACCCGATATATCCAATAGACTACACAGGAGCTCCACCTGCCTACGGGTTCGGCGGTTCTGCGGCAAGGATAACCCTCGATATGAAATTCGGGCGCGCGCTCAAGGAAAAGTACTCGGTCTCTTTCGACGGGCTGGAGCTCGGCATCACGCCCAGCCAGCTCACATATTATTCCGCAAAAAAGATCGTAATCTTGGCTGAAAACGCAGGTACCTCCCTCCTAGCTGACAATCAATTGATCTCAGTCACCCCGCCGGAGAACGAAGGCGGAGACTGGAGGGCCTCTTGGGAGAATTTAGCTGAAGATAACTACGTCGCCCTTGCTCGAACGGTCCGAGACCAGATAGAATTGAGTGGGGTTGCGCCCGGCACGGTCAGCAGCGCGGTCGGGGGGCTTAGGTTCCGAGATGTTCTCTTCACATTTCTCAGAGCTATTTCATTTTACCATGGTCGGGGGGAGTTACCCGATACTATAACGTTCGCCCCTATGCCCACAGGAAGCCTGACGAGAGAAAATGACAACATCCCCGCCGATCACGCGTACTTCTTGCTCAGCACCCAATACGTGATAACAGACACCCTCAGGGCGAACCAGATCGTATCGAACATTCGCGACCCAGACGACACAGACATGGGACTTGCGGAAAAGCTTAACAATTGGGTCTACGAAAACATCACTTATCAACTCACCCTCGGGCAGATCACATCTGAAGAGGTCCTTGACGTTAGGGTTGGGAAGTGTTTGGAAAAAGCTACTTTATACCTCGCCCTAATCAGGACCGCCGGGCTGCCAGCAAGGGAAGTATCTGGGTTTATAACATCAACTGGGGCCCCAGTACCACCATTTGATCGAATCACCGGCGTCACGCCTGATGGAAAATATATAGTCGGTCATGCATGGGCTGAAGTATACATCCCCGGCGAGGGCTGGATATCGGCCGACCCGACTTGGAACAACTTCCGAACGCTTGTCTATGTGAGCGAGAATCGCGTGTACTCCAGCGCCAAGCAGACGTGGCAGGACGTGCTCGTCTCCCATGAAACCACATATGGAAAACTCATTTGAATCGAGCGACGCCGCAGGCTGATAACATGCGCTGGGAACTCTGGCGTCCGTGGTATGAAGAAATCGTGACTAGGTTAGGGCTAGACAAAAAGGCGGATGAAGCCGCCGCAAAAACGTTGAACGATCTTTTGCCGAAACCCGACATTAGAAAGTTGACGAGTTTGATCAAGGGAAAAAAGTGCATCGTGCTCGGCGCCGGGCCATCGCTCGACACCGACCTCATGAAGCTCCAGCGGGGCGGCTACTTGCAAAAGACTCTGATCGCGGCAGATGGCGCAACCTCCGCCGTGCTCAAGTACCGCAACCCTGACATCATCGGCACCGACCTTGATGGCAAAGTTGACGACCAACTCGATGCTTGGCGGCGGGGCTCATGGCTAGTCGTACACGCACACGGAGACAATATCGAACAAGTGCGAACTTTACCCAGGCTGAGCGAACGCGTCATCGGCACCACGCAAGTTGAGCCTTTCGGCAGGCTGTACAACTTCGGTGGCTTCACGGACGGTGACCGGGCGGCTTTCATGGCGCACGAGCTGGGGGCAAGCAAGATCTACCTCGTAGGGATGGACCTCGGAACGAGAATCGGCAGATACTCAGGGGACAAAGACCGCAAACGCAAGCTCATCAAGCTAGAGATATGTGGCGAGTTGCTCTCGTGGCTGGCCGGCGAACTTGATGCCCCTGTGATCAACTTAACTACCCACGGAAAACCGATACCAAATGTCTTGAGCGAAGTGATCAATGGATAAATCTCATTGAAGCACGGCATTTTTAAGGATGGTTGGGTTAGTGACAATGGGCAGGATGAATGAAAACTAGAGGAATTAGTTCGATTGCCATCGTGATCGTTGTCATCGTTGCTGTGGCTGCCGCTGGCGGAGCGTTCATTTTAATCCGCCGTACTCCTGAGCAGGCTGGGCCAAGTGGAGGAGAAGGCTTGCCTAACGGAGGGCCACCCCCATCTGAGGGCATGAGCGTGATCTTCACCGGATCTACATATCAATACGTCACCCAGAAGCCAACGGGCTGGTTCACGACTGGACAGGATGCGGATATCGTCCTCGGCCTCACCGGTTTCGACAGGGCTGAACCGACGCTGTTCAATCACCCCATGAAAGTGGCCACCGATGGAACGGGGTTGGTCTTGGCGGACACATGGAACAACCGCGTACTGATATGGAACTCGATACCGACTGAAAACAATAAGCGCCCGGATCTTGTCATCGGTCAGGACAATCTTTACTCCAATACCCCGGGGCTTGCCAGAAACAGGCTGAACTGGCCGGTGGGCGTGGCGACAGATGGACAACGTTTGGTTGTCGCCGACACCCTAAACAACAGGATTTTGATCTGGAACGAATTCCCGACGCAAAATGGCGAGGATGCTGATTTGGTTCTTGGGGCACCAGACTTCACGACGAGAAATACCTCTCCCCCTGGACCGGGGACCGGGAGCAGAGAAGCGATCGTGTGGCCGTGGGACGTGTTCATAGACGGCAGCAAGCTCATCGTAGCTAACACTGGGGCTGTGAGAGTTTCGATATGGAACCAGCTCCCGACGCAAAACAACCAGCCAGCAGACGTTTTACTAACTTCTACAGTTGGTTTACAAACGCCGAGGTCTGCAAGATCTGACGGCCAGCACCTCGTGGTCGGGGATTATAATGCCAATAAGACGTTTGTCTGGAACCAAATCCCACAGAGCGACGATACCCCATACGACTTCATCTTGGCGGCTAACCCACGTTCACCGCAGGCCCTTGCTTGGAGTGCCAATGTGGTTAGTGGAAAGCTGATAGCGGCGGTGGATTTCTATATCGAGATCTGGAACCATTTCCCCACAGATGCAAATGACAGCTCAGACCTCGTGATCCAAACCACGAACTCCTCACACAGTGGGGCGACCGCGACATCGGACCGCCTCATCGTTTCGGAGTTCAACAAAAACAGGGTTTCGATTTTCAACGGCATCCCAACATCAAGCAGTGCCATGCCAAACGTGGTTTTGGGCGCCGACAATTACAACAGCAATACCCTCCTTGACAATTACAACGTCATCCAAAACGCGAGTGTTTATTCAGACGGGAGCCATCTCTTCATCGGCTCCGACTTCGATCGGAGACTCTCGGTCTGGAAGAACCTACCCAACCAAAGCGTGGCTGTTCCGGATATCGTGCACGAAAGGCTCGGAGGCGGCGGGCTAACCATATACAACAACAAGCTAGTCGCCGTTGATGCGGGTGGAAAAGTTTACATCTGGAACCAGGTGCCGCTGAACGGAGAGAATTATAACATCGAGATCGGGCCGCAGCTCGGCAGTGGTATGCAACTGGGCCAGCCTTGGGGGGTCGCCGCAGATGCAAATTACATGTTCGTGGGCGACAAAGGACAGAACAAAATATTCGTGTGGCAAGGCGGAATCCCGACCACCGCGAGGGCGCCTGACTTTACAATAACTGTCGATACTCCATACCAACTGCACAGCGACGGGCAGCGCTTGTTCGTCGCCAGCATGGAGAAAGGCATCTACATATGGAATCTGCCCCTGAACACTTCGAATCTCAACTATAACGTGTTCATTGACAAACTCGTTATTAACATGAACCTGCCGCAGGGGGTTTTCTCGGATGGAACCCACCTATTCGTTGCAGACACAAGCAACAACAGAGTGTTGATTTGGAACACAATTCCAACCGCCGGCACCGAGCAGCCTAACATAGTTTTGGGCCAGCAGAATTTCAACGATACTTGCCCACGAACGACCAAGAGTGGACTATACATGCCGCGTTCCCTGTACTTCGACGGCAGCTTCCTCTGGGTCGGGGAGTTCAAGTTCTCCAACAGGGTGCTGAGGTACTCGGTCCACTAGATTCTCTGCGTGGGGTGCTCAGTTTCTCAATTTTGAGGTTATAACTTAAATCCCGGACATAAATACACATTGGGGACAAAATGAAAGACCCAGCCAGAAAATACTTCAGCTCAGAAGTCACCGATCGCGAGCGAGCGATTTTCGAAGGGGCGATCACGCTCGGCGCCCTCTACCACCAGTTCATCGGCGCTGCCATCCACGACGCTAGGGCGCTGGAGCGCGCGATGGAGCAGGCGGCGATCGCACAGCCGTTCATCGAGAAGGCGGAAGTTAGGATCAAGTGCCCTAAAAGGAAGAGGAAACACCCGTACGTCTACCCCGAGCTCTCGGCTGAAATGCTAAAAATCGCTCTCGTCGCAAAATACGGCAAAACCCGCGTGCGCGTCGGCATGCGCTACGTGCGGGAGCTTGAGTACCCGCTGATGTTTATACAATGATTTAAACGTTAATATCTGTGCACGTAAAGAGGGAATAATCACGCGACTAATCAAAGGCGGCGGAAAACTGAGCGACTGCGCCGGGTTGTGGAGCGACATGGACGAAGCAGAGCTTGAGGAAATCGTTGCGAATATCAGGGAAATGCGAAAAACTGTGAACGAGTCGCTGCGAAAAGAGGCGGGCGTAGTTTGAAGTGTTTGGACTTTTCTGGCATCTACTCCTCCTCCGGCTGCTCAGCTTGTTTTTGTTCTTCGGTCTTTTCCCGTGGTTGCTCCTCCTGCCCCACCTGCTCTGACTGCTCGCTTTCTTTGGGCTGCTCCTTGACGAGCTCCAAGTAGAGCTTCCTCAGCTCCTCGTCCTTCTGCCTCTGCGCTTCCTTCGACGGCTTCGGCATGCTCAGGCTTTCCCCTGCCTCTTTTAGCTTATGTTTGTATCTCGCGACCTTCGCGGCCCGCGCGAGCTGCTTGGCCTTCACGGCCTTCGCTCCAGTTTTCCTAGTCATGCGTTTTCACCTCATGCTTCCGTCTTTAAATACCTCCATCACCCACACACTTTTACAACCTTTTACCCTTTCGGCTCCTCCTGCACCAGCCAGTACTCCGCCTCTTTCCGAATCTCCCTCAGGAACTGACTGAATCCCTCATAGCTCAGGTAATAAATCGCCTTCCCGCCCGCCCGCCTTGTCGCGATCATCCCTGTTTCGCGCAGCGGCCTCATCAACACATAGAAGTGCTTGCGACCTGCGGACGAATTCAGATCCAGGCCAAGTACCGCGGCCAGCTCATCGATGCCCTTTGCACTCTCCTTCAAGGCCCTCAACACTTTCAGCGCCTCTGGCTTCAGCGAAGAGCTCTTGGGATGATTCCCATACGCCAGCGCTAACAGCCTTTCTGGCCCGCCCCTCTCTTCCATATCATCACTTATCCAAGGTAATTTTCACTCTATTAATGGGTGATTCTGGTATTTAAGCCTTATTGTGGGTGATTTTAGAACTCATCAAGGGTGATTAAGCTTGAGGGGGGCCGATTTCCGATCCCGCCACGTTACTTTATATAGAGTAAGTAGCCCACTCGAGGAGGATGGATTGACGCAATATCCCTAATGATACAACATCCTCTTTTCGGATTGTTACCCTACAAGGGGTATTTTCTACCCAACAACCAATCCGGTGACCTCTCTGGAGATCCAATCTGCCTTTTTCAAAAGCTTTTCTGCCAATTGGGCTATGTTTTGGGGTTCTTCTTTAATAATGCGCTCTAATTCAGCTTTACAATTATCTAAACGACCTAATACATGTTTTTTATCAATATCTTCCCTTAATTTTCCTTTGATATCTTTTTCATACAATAAATCCAATTTATATTCCACTTCGGCCAGTTTAAATAGCTCTAATAGGCTCTCAATTTCCTTGGCGACTTCTAGGCCGACTTCTGTCAAAAATACCTGTTTTATTCGCCCCTCTTCCTGAAAACTGACCAATTTTAGCTCCTTTAACATTAAAAGAACGTTTAATGTATGTGCATACGTACTATCGATTTCTTTTGAGATTATTGCCGCGTACAACGGTTTATCTGCTTTTTTTAGCGCTAAAATGGCTTTTACAGGCTTTTCTTGGAAAAGGAACTTCTCTATACCTTCCTTCATATCCACCACCAACCATTGTTGAGCCTACATGCTTATAAATGTATCGTTTTAAGTATCTAATAAAGTATATATATTCTTGAAAGAATTCTTTATAGAATAGTCAAAGGAGGAGGAATTCGCCAACAAAAAATTTATCAACCGAGAAGGCGATGCAAAAAAGACAAAAGTCGGAGGTGACTGGATGAAAGAAACGAAGAAACCGAAGATTGTGGTCCCGCCTCCTGGCCCAAAGGCGCGGGCATTCATTGAAAGGGATCATGCGGTGACCTCAAAGTCGCTGACGAGGACCGCCCCGCTTGTGGGTGTTGAGGAGGAAGGCGTGTGGGTGAAGGATATAGATGGAAACGTGTTTCTGGATTTCAGCTCTGGAATAGCCGTGACCAACGTTGGACATCGCCATCCCAAGGTGGTGGAGGCGATGAAGCGCCAGTTGGACAAGTTGGTGTTCATAAACAGCTGCGACTTCTACACGCTTCCGCAGGTGGAGCTTGCGGAGCGCCTGTTCGAGGTGACGCCTGGCAAGTTCAAGAAGCGAGCGTTCTTCAGCAACTCTGGAACAGAAGCTGTGGAAGCAGCGTTGAAGATAGCGCAGTGGCACACCCGCAATTTCTACGTCATAAGTTTTATAGGAGGTTTCCACGGCAGAACGATGGGCTCGCTCCAGCTGACGACGACGAGCGTTTCAGCGCGCAGACACTTCAAGGGGATGATGCAGGGCGTCTTCCACGTGCCATACGCCTACTGCTACCGGTGCGCGTTCAGGCAGGAGTATCCGTCGTGCGGGCTTTGGTGCGTCAAATACATCGATGAAATTATGCTAAAGAAAGTCGTGCCGCCGGATGATGTGGCGTGCATGATTGTGGAGCCCATCCAAGGCGCTGGGGGCTACATAGTTCCACCGAGGGAATATCTCCCCGCGCTCGCCGACCTGTGCAAGAGAAACAACATCCTCTTGGTGATGGACGAGATACAAACAGGATTCTGCCGCACGGGTAAGTGGTGGGCGTGTGAGCACTCTGGTGTCGTGCCTGATATCATGACCATGTCTAAGGCTATTGCCGCGGGCATGCCGTGTGGTGCAACCGTATGCCGGGCTGAACTCATGGAGTGGGATCCAAACGCTCACGAGAACACGCTCGGCGGAAACCCTGTCGTCTGCGCGGCAGCGTTGGCCGTGCTTGATGTCTTGAAATCTGAGAAACTCGCTGACAATGCCGCAAAGGTTGGCGAACACTTGCTGAAGCGATTCAGGGAGATGGCTGAAAAACATGAACTCATAGGAGATGTCAGGGGCAAGGGGCTGATGGTCGGCATAGAATTCGTCAAAAACAGGGACACCAAGGAACCTGCCAAGAAAGAACGTGATGAGATATTGGACGAAGCGTTCAAACGGGGCTTGGTTCTACTTGGGGCGGGGGTATCGTCCCTACGGCTCGCCCCGCCACTCGTGCTCACGAACGAGCAGGCGGATGTCGGGTTAGAAATATTCGAAAGAGTGCTAAAGGATGTTGAGGGGAAGAGATAACGCCTCAGCAGGTGACGGGTGAACCCCACGTTAGAAGATTACCTGCGCACGGCCATCCTCACGCTAGTGTTGCTGGGGGTTGGAATTGCGCTACAACGGGTGAAAGCTGCGAAGCCCGTTTTCCGCGTCATCAATCTGCTTATAATCTGGGTGATGCTGCCGGCCATCGTGTTCAGCTCAATAGCATACCAAAGCCCCACGTGGATTTTAGGCGCCGCCCTCCCGCTCGCGTTCGTAGGGCTTGGGGTCTGCTTCATTCTCTCGATGGGCATAGCGAGGACGATGCATCTCGACAAGAAAGCAAGCGCGGCGATGATCCTCAACGCCTCATTCATGAACGTTACTTATCTGGGCCTTCCCATCGTTTACGCATTGTTCGGGCCTGCGGGTTTGGGTCCCGCAAGTCTGTACGCAATGGCGATAGGGGTCATGCACCTAACGTTCGGTGTTGCGCTGGCAACTTCGGCCGCGGGTAAAAAAGTGAGCCCACGTTCAATCGTGCTCGGAGTCCTCACGTTCCCCGCTGCCTTCGCGCTAATCGTTGCGCTGCTTTTTGTGGGATTTAGAGCGCTTCCTCCAACCGATATGAAAACCGTGCTCGACTATCTCGCCAAACCGTCGTTTTTCCTCATGTTGTTGTTTGTTGGGTACAAGATGCCGCCAATCAATCCGCGCAAATACCTATCATCTCTTGCCACGGTGGGCATCATCCGTTCGTTGATATGTCCGATCGTTACTTACTTTTGTATTATAGTCCTGCCCGGGGTAGAAATTGGAGGTCCAATAGCAAAGCCAGCCCTTATCATGGCTGCCATGCCACCCGCGGTTTTCAACATGGTAATAGCCAATAAATTCAAACTTGACCTCAAGCTCTGCGGGGCGCTTGTATTCTACCTGACCCTCGTGTCGCTCTTCCTCGTCCTGCCGCTTATAGTATACCTATTCGGTTTTTAGCGGGCTGTGATGGGGATTCCGGCATCCTTGAATTCTATCTCACCGCGAAGAAGTGAATTTAACACGCTTTGGAGTTCTGCCAGCTTCGTCCTAACTTGTGCCATGGTGTCGCGGTTCCTGATTGTCACCGTGTCGTCTTTGATGGTTTGATGATCTATGGTAACGCAATAAGGCGTGCCTATTTCATCTGCTCGCGCGTATCTGCGCCCGATTGAACCAGAATCGTCATATTCTGCTATGACTCTCTTGTTCTTCAGATTTTCGTATACCTCTTGCGCCTTCTCTGGCAAACCATCGCGATTTAGCAACGGGAAAACTCCGACCTCTATCGGAGCCAGGCCCGCCTTCAATCGCAGGTAGGTGCGCTTCTTTTCCTCAACGTAGGCGTGCTCGAGCAAGCAGTAGAACGGGCGATCGATTCCATATGATGGTTCTACGACATGACAGAGCACCTTTCGCTTGTTGTCCGCGGAAAATATCGTGAGATCTTGACCGCTGAACTTGGCGTGGCTAGAGAGATCGTAATCCGTGCGGTAAGCTAGCCCGGCGACTTCCACCCAACCGAACCGCTCAGTAGATACTTCGGCATCCCACGTTTCGGAAGAATAATGCGCTCTTTGGCCCTTCGTCTGCTCTCTGAATCGAATGGCGTCGGCTGGGATCCCTAAATCGAGCAGGAAACGCTTGGTGAGCGCGAGGTAGTAAGCCATCAACTCGTTGCATACTATTTTTTTCTTCACCGCCTGTTCAACCGTGATCTCGGTTATATGTTCCTTTCCTTTCTCTTGATCGCTCGCCAGCCAAAGCTTGAGCCCTTCATTCGCAGCATCTGCAAATTTGGGATGATGGGGATTCTCTGGATCAAAAAAGACTTCCGCTTCTGCCATCGTGAACTCCCGCAACCTTATTATCCCCTGCCTGGGTGAAATCTCGTTCCGGTAGCCGCGACCTATCTGCACGACGCCAAACGGTAGCCGCCCGCGCGCGTGACGCTGCAGCCTCTTGAAATCCACGAATATGCCCTGCGCGGTTTCAGGCCTCAAATAGCCGACCCTCTGGCTTCCTGGCCCGATAGTCGTTCGAAACATCGCGTTGAAATCGTAGACTTTGCCAAGCTCTCCGCCACAATCTGGACAACGAACTTTGTAGTTTTTTATGAACTTTTCCATCTCTTCTTTTGATATGCCTTCGATATCCTTGCCGGAGGCCTCGCGAACCACATCCGCTACCCTGAAGGCCGTACCACACTTTTGACATTCCACCATCGCATCGACGAAATGATTGACGTGCCCACTGGCCTTCAACACCTCCTCGGGCATCACGCTCGGCGAATCTATTTCAAAGAATCCTTCCTCGAGCACATACAACTCGCGCCACTTCTGGATTATCTTATTCTTCAAGAGTGAACCGAGAGGCCCGAAATCGTAGAAACCGCCGACTCCACCGTATATCTCAAAAGACGGCCAGATGAACCCGCGCCTCTTGGCAAGATCCATCACCTTCTCGCTTTTCTTTGGCGGCATCGACTCACAAACTTCAAAAAGGCATCCAAACCTAAAAAGTTACTCGTTGGCTACTCGATTACCGCGCGCAACAAATCGATGTCCCTGATTACCCCGATGAGTTCGCCCTCGGCAGACATAACGGAAGTCTGCTCGATCTTGTGCTGCTTCATCACTTCGGCGCATTTGCCCACGGAGGTGCGCTTAGTGACCGTGACGAGTTCTTTGTCCATAACGTCCTTCACGGGTTTGTCCGGAAGCTTAATCTTCTTCTTCGTGATATACATTCTATCCTCGCTGTCCCAAGTCCAGCTGTCCCCCTCACTTCGTCCCGCCATTTGGCTCATTCTCGACTCAGTCTCGACCTCGCTCAACCCGATTATGTCGGCATCGTCGACTATCCCAACGAGTTTACCCCCCATATCTATTACGGGTAATGCGCGGAGGCCGGCTAGCACCATTATCTCCATTGCGGCTCGAATGGGCGTCCCCTCCCAAATCGCTGCAATTCGGCGCCGCATGTAATCGGAGGCGGGCTTTTCCGTTTCCATCCCAGCGACCGCGCGATACACTATATCCCTAATTGTAACTATTCCTACGAGCTTTCCGTCCTTGACGACGGGCAACCTTCTCGCGCCCGTCTTGAAAATTAAACGCGCGGTGTCCTCTATCGGATCTTCTGGAGCGACGGTTGGAACATCGCGATCGACGAGCATTCCCAGCTGCTCTTCATCCGGGTGATCAAAAAGGTTCCTAAGCGTTACTATTCCCACGAGTTCTTGGGTATCTCTTTTGACCACCGGGGCCGAACTTATGTTGAGCTTCCTCAGCAGCTCCAGCGCCTCTGCCCTGGTGCCGGGAACCTCGACATACTTGACTTCCGCCGTCATCACGTCTTTTACCCGCATATTCACCCTCCGATATCGTCCTCAGAGTAACCACACAAAATCTTGAAAAATCTTCAACTGCTCAGCTTAAATCTTTTGCCATCCACAAAAATCGCGCTCACGTTGTCGGCTCGCGCTCGGTTCACCAGCCCCGCGTGCACATTTTTCAACCCAACCAAATTATGCCCCCTGAATAAGACCAGAAAAGTCGCTGGGGCGCCTTCTTCTAGCGGCTTCCACGGCAGATCAAAAATGTTGAGGGGTTCAATTGTCGCTGCATGCAGTAGCTCCCGCGCTTCGTCTTCTCCAACTTTGCTATCCGCGCGACGCATGCACGCCCAAGCGAACGAAAGCTCGCTAAACATGTCGGGCTGGCAGACCGCTGCATTGTCAGTGCCGAGACAGAACCTAACCCCTAACTCCAGCGCGCGTTGGATGGGTGGCACACCAACGCCGAGCAAGCTGTTCGCCCGAGCGCAGAAGACGACAGGGACACGAGCCCGAGCGAGCAAGCGTAAATCTTCATCGTCCGCCCAAGTAGAGTGCACAACAAGTGATGGATACAACCGCAGCGCGCGCTTTACCTCAGTCGTCTTGGTTTTTTTGACCGAAAGTCTCTGGGCTTCTTCTGTTTCCGCGACATGCGCGGAGAGGATTTTGCCGGCTTCGCGAACTTTTCTTGCGATTTCCGCGAGCGGCTGCGGTTCAAACGCGTCCAGAGATGGCAGACCTATTCCATCGCACGCGCGAAGTAAATCACTCAGCTCTGATAATTTTGATGGGCGCCCGAGGATTACGCTCTTGACCAATGGAGTAGAAGCTCGTCGGATGGTTCTTACCCCTGCCAACCCTCCTTCTCTAAAATCGCAGTGAGCCAACGTGCCGCTTTTGAACATATCATGAAAGATTGTGCGAATCGTTCCGACCAGTTCGCGACCTGCCCTTCTAAATTCACGAAACTTGGCACCTCGTGGCCCGACGACCTGGGGTTGAGATTTCCCCAGATAAAGTTCCTTGGCAATCGCGTCGGCCAGATGAGTGTGGGCGTTAACAAACGGGGGAAGCACAAAACCGCGTTTGAGGTCTATGCCTCGGGTGTGCGGCATTCCCTCGCCAATTTTTTCTATTCTGCTGCCTTCTACCACGATATAGCCATGCGAAACGTCTAGATCCTCGCCCTCCAACAAGGTTGCATTATAGAGAACCTGCCTAACCACTCGCCCACCTACTTTAGCTTAAAGTCTGCTCAAATATAACTGAGAGCATGCACCTCATTGTGTACAACGCCCGCGAGTGCGACCCAAAGCGATGCACCGCAGTACGATTACATCGCGCTGGAAAAATTCAAATTGTCTACGAGTTAGAAAAACTGCCATCTGGAGCCATTCTGCTTGACCCATTCGCACAAAAAGCACTCTCCAAAGCAGATACTGCCAGCGCTGAAAAAAATGGGCTAGCGGCTCTCGACTGCTCGTGGAAAAAAATCAGAAAAATCGAAGGGCTCAAAAAGCAGATGGTGCCGCGAAGTTTGCCTTACCTAATCGCGGCCAATCCAACTTACTACGGGAGGCCAACCACCCTGAGCACCGCTGAAGCGCTCGCCGCCGCACTTTTCATTTTGGGGGATCGTGAACGGGCAAAAGAAATTCTTGCTGGATTCAAGTGGGGGCCGACTTTCTTTGATCTAAATCACGACCCGCTGGAAGCCTATGCTGGCGCGAAAGATAGCGCTGAAGTAATCGCTGCCCAGTCCGAGTTCCTACCGTAGAAAAGTTTTAACCCATGAAAAATTAGTAAAAGATGGTGCCAACATGCGCAGGCGAGAAGGTGAGATGCCAGCGACCGGGGCCGGCTTGATACGTTACTTTAAGGAGGAGGCCCACGGATACAAGATCTCGCCGAAAGTCGTGGTCGGCATAGCCATCGGTACAATAGTCTTCGAAGCGGCTCTGCGGATGGGTCTCGGCCAGGCGCTGTTCGGCTTTTAAAAATTGCCACTCTTTGCCATTTCCTCTAGCCGTCTGATCCGTTCTTCTGTGGACGGGTGGGTCGAGAAAAACTCTTTCTTGAACGGGTTCACAATAAACATGTGGGATGTCGACGGATTTCCCCTTTCCATGGGCTTGTTCTTCGCTGCTGATTGTAGGTTCCGCAGGGCGCTTGCTAGGGCGAGCGGCTTCCGTGAGACGCTGGCCCCATCTCGGTCCGCCCCGTACTCACGTCCGCGGGATATCGAAAGCCTGACCAACATCGCCGCGAATGGAATTAGCACAATCCCAATAAGCGCCAATGCCGAGCCACCGCCACCGCGATCCCTGCGCCCGCCAGCGAACAGCGAGAAAAACATTACGTATGAAATCACCGCACCGATGATTGCAGCCATCGTGTTGATCAACATGTCGCGGTTTTTGATGTGGGCGAACTCATGCCCCAGTACACCCTCGAGCTCATCGTCGTTTAACAGCTTCATCGCACCGTCGGTCACAGCCACGACTGAGTTGGAGGGTGAACGGCCCGTTGCGAAGGCGTTCGGCGTATCCATTGGGACGATCGCGACCTTGGGTTTCGGCAGGCGAGCACTTGACGCCAGGCGAGCGACCATCTGGTGAAGCTTGGGCTGCTCGGCCTCGCTGACAATTTTCGCGCGATAGAGCTTCAGCACCCACTTGTCCGCATACCAATAGATGAGGAGATTCATCAGCACGGCGATGGAGAGGAAGATGCCGAGAGTGTAGGTCACATTAATGCCCGTGATGTAACCTGCGGCCAAACCTATCAACATCAAAAGCCCTGTGAGCATGCCCATTAACAGCGCTGTTCGCGCGGTTCCGCCCATTTTATCGCCAAATTAATTTAATCGTCGTCTGTTAAAAAACTTCCTCAAGCCAATCAATTTTACCGGGTATCAGTGAAATCTTCCCTGCGAGCGCATCC
>Ga0210017_1001406_pt1 | contig 20954 bp, 17 predicted proteins | sample CryGeyCG2014_020_FD_183966 | JGI IMG/M metagenome (GOLD analysis project Ga0210017, IMG submission 183966) | Groundwater microbial communities from aquifer - Crystal Geyser CG08_land_8/20/14_0.20 (SPAdes) (version 2) | ecosystem: Environmental > Aquatic > Deep subsurface > Groundwater | place... | reverse complement strand
TCAGGTAATATGATGCCGCCTGCTGTTTTTTCTTCTGATTCAAGCGGTTTAACTAAAACACGTTCGCCTAGCGGTTTTATCGCCATAAATATACCCCCTTTTTAAATTTTTATAGGAATTTTAGTACTCGTGGATTTAGAGTGCTAACTGTGGATACATTATAATTTACGATCCTGAGCTTGTCAAGCAAAAAATTATCCGAAGGCCTTTTAGGGTTAGAAATTCGTCTGCAGTATCTATAGAGTCTGAATACTTTTTTATAAGCCCCATATACCCGCCTGTGCCTATTACCTTTATATTAGCTCCATGCTCTGTTTTAATCCTTTTTATCACTCCGTCACAAAGGCTGCCAAAACCATTTAAAAGGCCACTTTTTATGCTGCCTACAGTATCTTTTCCTATTAATGCAAGGCCCTTATCATTTTTTAATTTAACATCAGGTAAAAGCGCTGCGCGCTCATAAAGCGCTTTAAGAGAAATATCTATTCCCGGCATAATAAGCCCACCCTCGTAATCACCTTTTTTTGAAATGTAATCAAATGTTATAGCTGTGCCTGAGTCAACTATTATTGCAGGCGCGCCGTAGATTTCTTTTACAGCAATCGCATCCACAAGCCTGTCCTGGCCGACCTGCCTGGGATTTTTATAATTGTTTTTTATGGGCAATTTTATATCTTTGCCTACAACAACAGGCGTAACGCCTGTTGTCTTTTTTATTGCCTTGACAATTACAGGTATTAGCTTAGGCACAACGCTGCAGATAATCGCAGCGTTGATTTTTCCCGTCATTGCGAGGAGTCCCGTAGGGACGACAAAGCAATCTCCTTGCTGCGAGCTAACCCGGAATGTTTTCACCAGTTTGCTGCCTCTAAATACACCGAACGCTATGCTCGTATTGCCTATATCTACTGCTAATAACATATAAATCCTTCTTGTCATCCTGAGCCCCGAAGGGGCGAAGAATCTCTCTTTTAGATCCTTCGCTTCGCTCAGGATGACACTTCGTGTCACCTCGCCAAAATTACGTCGCCCGACAGGATGCGTTCAATAAAACCATTGTCCAGCCGCACAAGAAGCGCGCCCGACTCATCCACATCCATTGCCTGGCCTTCTATATGCCTGTTCTTAAAATCAACCTTCACTCGCGACCCGAGCGTTGCAGAAAAATTTCTCCACTCTTCAAGTATAGCGCCAAAACCCTGCTGCATAAAATCTAAATAATGACTGTCAAGCTCCTCGAGTAATGCCCTGGTGAAATCTATCCTGTCAACCTTCTCGCCAAAGAATTCCCTTAAACTGGTTGCTGAATCAGGCAAATCCTGAATCTTTGAATTTATATTTATGCCTATACCAATCACTAAAAATTTAACAATATCACTTTCCGCGCTCATATCAGTAAGTATACCACAAACCTTCCTGCCATCAATTAAAATATCATTCGGCCATTTGATTAAAGCGCTTAAACCTGTTTTTGCGCGTATTGTTTTAGCGACGCTTACAGCAACCATAAGCGTAATCTTAGATATTTCATTAGGCGAAATTTCAGGCCGTAATATCAATGATAAATAAACGCCTTTATGCTTTGGCGACTGCCAGTCACGATTCATCCTGCCGCGGCCTTTTTTCTGGCCTTCTGCAAATACGCAAACGCCCTCGCCTGTACCCTTTACCGCAAAATCATAAGCAACATCCATAGTTGAATCAACTGTGTCAAACGATAAAATATTTTTGCCTATTATTTTCGTATCTAAACCGGCGCTTATTTCCGACGACAATAATCTATCCGGAGCGCTGACCAGTTTATACCCCGAATGCGGCTCGGCCTCAATAATATACCCGATTTTACGCAATTCTTCAATATGCTTCCAGATCGCAGTGCGCGAAACGCCAAGCTCTTCGCTCAGATCCTCGCCTGAAATATACTGATCGGGATATTTTCTAAATACATTTAATATCTTCTCATCCATGCAATGCCTTTATCTGGTCTCTCAGTTGCGCAGCTTTTTCAAACTGTAAATTGCGCGCTGCCAATTCCATCTCTCGTTCTAAATCAGCAATAACCTGCTGCTTTTCGTATTCCTCAAGCGACTGGCCGGTTACCTCAACTACCTCTTCCTCTGCCTTTTGAAGCATCTCAATACCTTCGCTTATCGCCTTTTCTATAGAGCGCGGAGTAATCTTGTATTTTTTATTAAATTCAAGCTGCGTCTTGCGCCTGCGGTCCATTTCACTAAGCGCGCGGTTCATTGACCCGGTAATTTCATCAGCATACATAATAACCTGGCCGTTTAAATTTCGCGCCGAGCGTCCTGCCACCTGTATCAATGATGTTTGCGAACGCAGAAACCCTTCCTTGTCTGCATCCAGCACAGCCACAAGCGAAACCTCAGGCAAATCAAGCCCTTCACGCAGAAGATTTATACCTACCAAACAGTCAAATTTCTTCAACCTCAGGTCTTTTAAAATCTGCACACGTTCTATTGCGTTGATTTCAGAATGCAGATATTTTACATTCAAACCAGCCTCGTTTAAATATGTTGTCAAATCCTCTGCCATTCTCTTGGTCAACGTAGTAACTAAAACGCGCTCTTTACGCTTTGCGCGTATTTTTATCTGCTCTATTAAATCATCAATCTGGCCTTCTGTGGGCTTAACAATAGCCTCAGGATCAATCAAACCTGTAGGCCTTATAATCTGCTCAACAGGCAACCCGCTTCTTTTTATCTCAAATTCCGACGGAGTCGCTGACACATAAACCACCTGATGGGTTAGCGCCTCAAACTCGTCAAATTTTAAAGGCCGGTTATCCAGGCAGGACGGCAGCCGGAAACCAAAATTAACCAATACTGTTTTTCTCGCCTTGTCACCCTCATACATCCCGCGTATCTGAGGAATTGTAACATGCGACTCGTCTATAATAGTCAGAAAATTATCGGAGAAATAATCAATCATGCAATACGGCCGGCTGCCTTCGAGTCTTTGACTTAAATGCCTGGAATAATTTTCAACGCCGTGGCAATAACCGGCCTCGAGCATCATTTCTATATCGTATTTAGTCCTTTGTTCTAAGCGCTCGGCTTCCAGCAACTTATTTTGCTTATTCAGTTCTTTTAATCTTACGGCCAATTCTTTCTTGATTGCATCTACAGCGCTTTTGATTTTTTCATGGCTCATCACAAAATGCTTGGCAGGATAAATGCCTGTTTTTTCAAGAGACTGCTTATTCTTCTGACTAACAGGATCAAACTCGGTAATCTTCTCTATTTTGTCGCCGAAAAAATCTATCCTTACTGCCGTCTCAGCATACGCAGGAAAAACCTCAACCACATCTCCACGCACCCTAAATCTACCCCTGGAAAAATCTATATCATTACGTTCATATTGAATCGCAATCAGCTGTTCTAAAACATCATCGCGCTCTATCTTTTGTCCGGCCTTCAGAAATACCAACATCTCTTTGTAGTCGCCCGGTGAACCAAGATTATATATACATGAAACGCTTGCAACAATTATGACATCTTTGCGGCTCATTAACGATGTTGTGGCTGATAAACGCAGTCTGTCAAGCCTGTCATTGATTGACGAGTCTTTTTCTATATAGGTATCTGTCTGCGGGATATAGGCCTCTGGCTGGTAATAATCATAGTAACTGACAAAATATTCAACCGCGTTATGCGGAAAAAACTCCTTAAACTCCATGTAAAGCTGCGCTGCCAGGGTTTTATTGTGGGATATTATAAGTGTGGGCTTGTTTATACCGGCTATGACATTTGCCATTGTAAACGTCTTGCCGCTGCCGGTTACGCCCAAAAGTGTACTGTATTTTTTTCCGGCCTTAACGGCTGCGGTAAGTTTTTTAATTGCGGCCGGCTGATCTCCCTCCGGCTTAAATTTGCTGACAAGCTTAAATTTATCCATTGATTATAAGTGACAGGTTTAATGCCTTTGCGGAATGTGTTAAGGCGCCGATGGAGATCCTGTCCGGACCGGCCTTGGCAATCTGGCGTACGTTGGCTAGATTTACACCGCCTGATACTTCAAGTAAAACGCGGGCTTTTCCTCTTATTGCGACTGACTTTTTAATCTGGGATATGCTCATGTTATCTAATAATATAGTATCTACTTTCGCCTTCAAGGCTTCTTTTAATTCGTTTAAATTCTTAACTTCTATTTCTATCGGCATATTTTTAGACGCTTTTTTTATTATTATAGATGAAAACTCGCCACCCAAAACTGCAATATGATTATCTTTTACAAGAACACCGTCCCACAAACCTATCCTATGATTTACTCCGCCGCCGCACTTAACAGCGCATTTTTCTAACAATCGCATGCCGGGCATTGTTTTTCTTGTATCAAGAATCTTCGCATTGTACGGCTTAGCCTTATCTACAAACTGCCTTGTCAAAGTTGCTATGCCGCTTAAATGGCTCATGAAATTAAGCGCTGTACGCTCAGCTGTTAGAATCGCCCTTGCCTTGCCTTTTATTTCAATAATTTTTTGATTGGCTGAAACTTTATCACCGTCTTTAACCAGGATCCTTACATTTATATTTTTGTCAAGCTGCGTAAAAACCGCTCTGACTATATCCAAACCAGCAATAACACCGCTTTGCTTGGCAACAATAACAGCTTTGGCCTGCTGTTTAGGCGGTATCAACGCATTAGTCGTAACATCACCTTTACCAATATCTTCTTTAAGCGCTTGCTTTATTAAATTTTTTATATCATTATTAATTTTCATCATGTTTAGGGGTTAGAAAGGGATAGCAGGGGTTAGCAAGGGTTAGTAGGGGGTCTAAAATCCCTGCCTTCTCTCTTTCTAATTAAAGACTGTATTAATCGTTTGAATAGATATTCCGTTTTTCCTGAAAGCTCATCTATTTTTAAAAAAGTCTCTCTATTAATAAGCCCGTCGTCAAAACAGTCTTCGATATCACCTCTTAATTCTGACAGGGAACCCTGAGAAATATTCAAATAATTAATATAGCTAGGAAGTGTTTTTCTGTAACCTTCTTGAATATTTTGTTTTACAGATCTTGAACAATCTCTCATCTGGCTAACCCTTCTCATTTCTGCCCTTGAAAATTGTTCCGTTATTTCATATATTATGCGCCTTAACTTATAAGCATTTTGCCATACAATTAGTTTTTTATATCCAGGTTCTTTTTCCATTCCCCTACTAACCCCTTCTAACCCTTACCACCCCTACTAACCCTTAAACATTGCTTATAAGCCTACTAGTTTTTTTAAACCGCTAATTTCATTCACAGTCAATAAGCGGCAACTGCCAACCTTGAGCGTGCCTAAGCTAAGATTGCCGAAATTTACGCGCTTAAGCTGTTTAACAGGAAACCCTACGGTTAAAAGCATGAGCCGCACCTGATGCTTACGGCCCTCATGAATCTTAACCTTGAGCCTGGATTTTTCCTTGTCTTTAAAAAGTAGATCCACCTTTGCACGCTGAGTCTTTTTACCGTCAACAAAAAGCCCGCGCTTTATTTTATCAATCGCATGCTGCGTAACCGAACCTTTAACCAGCGCCTCATATGTCTTCTCAACCCCAAACTTAGGATGCGTCAGCCTGTATGCCAGCTCGCCGTCATTTGTCATAAGCAAAAGGCCTGTTGTATGTTTATCCAGCCTGCCCACAGGATAAACACGCTTATCTATCAAGCCAACCACATCCATAACTGTTTTACGCAGGTTTGGATCAGATACGGTTGATATGCAATTTTTCGGCTTGTTAAGCAGGATATAAATATACTTCTCAGCGCTAATCGGCTTGCCGGCGACTGTTATTTTATCTTTGTCAATGTCCACGCCAAAACCTTTTTCAGTTACAACGCGGCCATTCACTTCCACGCTGCCATTTTCTATTATTTCAATTGCCTTTCGCCGCGAAGCAATGCCCGCGCGCGCCAATACTTTTTGCAGTCTCATGATTTTAAAAGATCCATGCTTTGCTTTAATTTATCTATGTCGGTTTTAAACTGCATTTCTTTATCTGTTTCTTTCTGAACAATATCTTTAGGCGCTTTTTTTAAGAAATCCTTATTTTTAAGACGGACCGATAAGGCTTTTAAAACATTTTCTATTTCTGAGATTTTTTTCAAAAGCCGGGCGCGTTCAACATCCAGGTCTATTATCCCCGCCAAAGGAACATAAATCTCAGCGCCTTTTACAACGGCTGTTGCCGATTGTTTTGGCCTTGCAAGTTTCACGCCTGGCTCCAGGCTTTCAACCTTTGCAAGGTTTTTTATATACAATTCATTATTTTTTATTAATTCTATATCTTTTTTATCATTCAGAGATAACACAACTCTAACTTTTTTATCAAACGGTATAAGCATCTCTGCCCTTATATTCCTGATATTTGTTACAATCTGTATAAGCCAGTCCATCTGGCTAACAGCCTTTTCATCTATAAGATCCTTCTGAACATGCGGCCATGTCTCTATCATAATAGACTCACGTTTATGCGGCAGCCGGCTAAACACCTCTTCTGTAACAAACGGCATAAAAGGATGCAGTATCCTTAATGACTTCTCAAGCACCTTATAAAGAATTATCTGCGTATTTCTTTCTTTTATCCGCGTCTTTGTAATCTCCAGGTACCAATCGCAATACTTATGCCATATAAAATCATATAAAAGATTCGCTGCCTCGCTGAACCTGTACGCATCCAGGGCCTTGTTTACGCCTTCAAGCGTTGTGTATAAACTGCTTAATATCCACCTGTCGGCTAATTCAAGATTGGCCTTTTTATATAAAACGCACAGGTCTGTATCCACAACTTCTGTCAGATTCGTCATCACAAATCTCGACGCGTTCCATATCTTATTGGCAAAATTTCTGCCTGAGGAAAACTTGTCCTTCGATAGATAAACATCCTGGCCGACGGCTGTGAGAGAAATAATACTGAAACGCAAAGCATCTGCCCCGAATTCGTCGATTATCTCAAGCGGATCAATAATATTGCCGAGTGACTTTGACATCTTTTTGCCTGTATCATCGCGCACTGTGCCATGGATATAGACCTCAGCGAACGGCTCTTTGCCCATAAACTCATGGCCTGCCATAATCATTCGCGCAACCCAGAAAAATATTATTTCCTGCGCTGTAATCAATGAAGATGTCGGATAAAAATATTCCAGATCTTTTTTATTTTTAAATGTCGCAAATGGCCACAGCCAGGACGAAAACCATGTATCCAGAACATCTGTTTCGCCTTCTACCGGGACATTGTGCCCCCACCATATCTGGCGGGATATGCACCAATCATGGATATTTTCCATCCAGTTTAGATAAACCTTTGTCCAGCGCGCAGGATAAAACTTTATCTTTCCTTTTTTAACAGCCTCTATTGCCGGCTTTGCAAGCGGTTTCATCTTTACAAACCACTGTTTGGACAAATACGGCTCAACAACCGTGTGGCAGCGGTAACAATGGCCAACCGCATGCTTATGCGGTTCTACTTTCTCCAGTAACTTACGTTCTTTTAAATCCTCTAATATCGCCTCCCGCGCTTCAAACCTATCCATGCCAGCATATTCTCCGGCATTTTCATTTAGAACAGCGTCAGGACGCATTATATTTATAAATTCCAACTTGTGTTTCATTCCCATCTGGTAATCATTAGGGTCATGAGCGGGTGTCACCTTGACAGCGCCTGTGCCGAAATCCTTGTCAACTAAATCATCCGCAATTATCTTTATCTCACGCTTCATTAAAGGCAGAATAATTATTTTGCCGATAAGACTTTTATAGCGCTTGTCTTTCGGGTTTACGGCTACGGCAGTATCCCCAAGCATTGTCTCAGGCCTGGTGGTTGCGACTATTACAAATTCTTTACTGTCTTTTAACGGGTATTTTATATAATAGAGGTTTCCGTCGGTATCATGATGCGCTGCCTCTTCATCAGACAAAGCTGTCTGGCACCTTGGGCACCAGTTAATAATATAATCACCCTGATAAATAAGGCCTTTTTTATGAAGATGCCTAAAGGCATCCTTGACTGATTTTGAATATTCTTGGTCCATGGTAAAACGCGTACGACGCCAATCGCATGACGCGCCTAAGCGTTTGAGCTGTTCAATAATAGTTGAGCCATATTCATCACGCCACTTCCAGACCTCTTCTAAGAATTTCTCACGGCCCAAATCCTGACGTTTAATGCCCTGCTTGGCTAACTTTTTCTCAACGACATTCTGCGTGGCAATGCCTGCATGGTCTGTGCCCGGCATCCACAAAGCAGAATAACCCTGCATCCTTTTATAACGAATTAAAATATCCTGGATGGTATTATTTAAGGCATGGCCCATATGCAGTATGCCTGTAATATTAGGCGGAGGGATAACTATACAATATGGCTTTTTCTTCGGATCCACATCGGCATTAAAATAACCTTTGTCCATCCAAAACTTATACCACTTGCTTTCGGTTTCTTTTGGATTGTACTGTGAAGGAATATCGTTCATTTTTTATTTTCTTTTGAATCTTTAAGTAATTTATATTCAACGCTGTCTACCAATGCCTCCCATGTTGCCTCTATTATGTTTTCTGATACACCCACAGTGCCCCAGTCGCTTTCCTCATCCTGCGACTGGATCAAAACGCGCACCTTTGCGGCAGTGCCTACCTTTGCGTCAAGCACGCGCACCTTAAAATCTGACAGATGCATCTTTGCCAATGTTGGGTAAAAAGATTTAAGCGCGTTGCGAAGCGCATTATCTAATGCATTTACCGGGCCATCGCCTTCAGCAATTGTATGCTCTGAAACACCTTTAACCTTAACCTTAACCACTGCCTCTGATGTCAGGCGGCCGTCGGATTTTTTCTCTACAACAACCTTAAAGCCCTTAAGGTCAAAAAAATCTTTGTACTGCTTAAGCTCTCTCTTAATTAAAAGCTCAAAAGACGCATCCGCTGCCTCAAACTGATAACCTTCCAGCTCAAGCTTCTGCAGCATATCAAGGATCTTTGCTGTCTCGGGAGATTTCTTATCCAGGTCTATATTAAATTCCTTTGCCTTTAAAATAATAGGCATCTTGCCCGCAAGCTCTGAAGCTAAAATCCTTCTGTGATTGCCTACAATAACCGGATCAATATGCTCATATGTTTTCGGGTTCTTAAGCATAGCGTCAATATGAACCCCGCCCTTATGCACAAATGCGGATGTGCCGACAAACGGCTGGTTTGTCTGCTGTCTCATATTCGAAACCTCGCTTATAAAATGCGCTGTCTTGGTAAGCTCTTTAAGGTTCTTATCAGAGATACAGTCAATATCCATCTTTGTTTTTAAAATACCTATAACAGCTGAAAGGTCCGCGTTTCCGCAGCGCTCGCCGTAACCGTTAAATGTGCCCTGCACCTGCACAGCGCCTGCCTCAACAGCGGCTATTGAATTAGCCAGCGCCAGGCCAATATCATTATGCGTATGTATGCCGAGTTTTGCTTTAACCTTGGGCGATATTATATTTATAATCTTAATAAGCCTGGATGTAATCGTGCCGCCGTTGGTATCGCACAATATTATACGCGAGGCACCCGCTTCCTGGGCAGTTAGAATAGTCTTAAGCGCATACTCAGGGTTTGCCTGGTAGCCGTCAAAAAAGTGTTCCGCATCATATATAACGGTTTTGCCTTTTGAAATCAGGTATGAAACCGTATCGTTGATTATCCTTAAGTTTTCATCCAGAGAAATCCTTAATGCGTCCTTGACATGTAAATCCCATGTCTTGCCAAATATAGTCACAACCTCGGTATCTGCCTCTAGGATACCCTTTATGCTGATATCCGAGTCCGGTTTTTTATCTGCCCTGCAGGTTGCGCCAAAAGCAGCTGCCTTTGCATTCTTCAGATGTTTTTTCTGAAGCTCCCTAAAAAATTCTTTATCCTTAGAATTTGCAGGCCATCCACCTTCGATAAACTGCACGCCCAGATCATCCAGCTTTTCGACGATCTTAAGCTTATCAACCACAGAATACGAGATACCCTCGGTTTGCGCGCCGTCGCGTAATGTTGTATCGTACAATTCTATTTTTTTCATTTTAATGCTCCTGTTTATTTTTTATCCAGCCCGAACTTGCTATGCAATGCCTTTACCGCCGCCTCGGCAGATTTTTTCTTGATTATACAAGAAATACTTATGTCAGAAGTTGAAATCATCTCTATGTTAATCTTTTTCTTTGCCAAAGCGTCAAACATGCCGGCTGCGACGCCATGGTGCGACTTCATCCCGACGCCGACTATGGAAACCCTTGCAACATCCTCATCTACCAGCACATCCCCTGCCTTAATAGTCCTAGCTATGGAAGCGGCTTCTTTTCTGGTTTCTGCCAAACCGTTTTTTGCCACGGTAAAAGATATATCGGTTTCCCTGGTATGGCTAACGTTCTGAACTATCATATCCACATTCACGCCGGCTGTTGCCAATTTGCCAAATATCTTCGCCGCAACGCCCGGCTGATCAGGAACGCTGCATATAGTAATCTTTGCCTCGTTTTTATTTATTGTTATACCCCTCACGATAACGCCTTCCATTCTTTTTGCCTCCTTAATAATCATGGTTCCAGGATTATCTGAAAACGATGACCTTACATGTATAAGCACGTTAAATTTTTTCGCAACCTCGATAGAACGCGCCTGCATAACCTGAGCGCCCAAAGACGCCATCTCAAGCATTTCATCGTAAGTTATCTCGTCTATTTTTTTTGCCTTAGGCTCTATCCTTGGGTCAGTAGTATATATGCCATTTACATCAGTATAGATCTCGCATCTGTCCGCATTTAAAACTTTGGCCAGCGCCACAGCCGTCAAATCAGAACCGCCGCGGCCTAAAGTGGTGATATCCATATCAGCAGTCATACCCTGAAAACCGGCAACAATAACAATATTGCCTTTTTTTAATTCCTGTCGTATCTTTGAAGCCTTAATATCTACTATACGGGCATTGGTATGCGAGGCATCGCTTATTATACCCACCTGCCATCCGGTAAGCGAAACTGCTTCAAACCCTAACTCATGAATAGCCATTGCCAGAAGTGCCACTGAAATCTGCTCTCCGGTTGACAATAAAACATCGGTTTCGCGCGCAGATGGATTAGAAGAAATACTTGCCGCAAGCTCAACAAGCTCATCGGTAGTATCGCCTAAGGCCGAAACAACCACAACCAGGTTATAACCTTTTCTCTTGTAAGACGCAATCCTGTTGGCAACGTTTTTTATTTTTTCAACGTTTGCCACAGAACTGCCTCCAAATTTCTGAACTATTAATTTAGGCATTGTTTTTACCTCTTTTAAAATATAAAACATTGACTACTTCGATTAACAAATAAAACGCCAGCGCCAACAACGAAACAATAACCGCAAGCAGTACATAATCGGCTGATAATAAATACTTTTTTGCCTGAAGTAATAGCGCTGCAACGGTTGTTACAAACATGAAAATAGCCGGCATCAATGTAAACTTTATGGTCTTACCATGCGAAAGAAGCCAACACGTTATAACAAATAACGCCAACGCGGCTACCAGCTGGTTTGACGCGCCAAACACAGGCCAGATCTTACTCCAGGCGCCGGTTAATGCCAGGCCTGACGCTGCCGCAATAACAACTATTGTCGCTATGTAACGGTTTTTTATCCCCAAAAGCTCTTCTGTAAGATAGCGGCTTATTCTTGTGGCTGTATCAAGTGTTGTCAATATAAACGCGTTTAAGATAATAATTGCTATAAAACCGCCGTGGCCTCCTAATATATTTTTCGTAAGAGCGCCGTAACCTTTTGAAAACGAATTTACGGGCCCTACGTCGCGCAAGAGGACATTTAAATCAACGCCTTTTAATCCGGCGCACACAGCTATTACCGCAAGCAGGGCTACTACTCCCTCGGTAACCATTCCACCGTAACCTATCCGCCTGGCAAATATTTCATTAGGCAACTGCTTGGAGCTCGTGCCTGAGGCTATAAGAGAATGAAACCCTGATATGGCGCCGCAGGCAACCGTTACAAACATAACAGGCCACATGCTGCCGTAAGAAACATTAAATCCTACAAAGGCCGGCTGGTTTATCATTGGCCGCGAAATAAATAAACCGGCATAACCGAAAAAAACGCCTGCAAAAAGCAAAAAGCTGGATAAATAATCCCTTGGCTGCAAAAGTATGTTAACCGGTATAACTGACGCAAAAAAACAATAAACAAGAAGCGCTATAACCCAAAAATTAAATCCTGCCGCAGGAATATTTACCGAACCTGCTAAAAAAATCAAACCCCCTAAAAGAACAAGGCCTATCAGCGTGGATAAAATATTTCCAACCTTGCGGCGGTAAAGTAAAAATCCGACTAATAGAGCAACCGGTATTAACCCCAAAGACGGTAAAGCCACCTTCGGCTCTTTTACAAACGTATCCGCGCAAAGGTAAGCAAAAACAGCTATTACCAGTATCAAGGCCAGCCAGACAAAAATGAGAAATATAATCTTCGCCTTATGTGATATAGCAATCTGCGCTATGTCAGCCACAGAACTGCCACCTTGGCGCACAGAACACATCAGGCTGCCAAAATCATGCACAGCGCCTATAAAAACCGTGCCTATAACAATCCATATCAAAGCAGGGATCCAGCCCCATACTATGCACGCGATGACAGGCCCTATGATAGGCCCGGCGCCGGCAATGGATGAAAAGTGATGCCCGAACAAAACAAGCCAGTTTTTTGCAGGGACGAAATCGACGCCGTCAAACTTTGAATCCGCAGGGGTAGGCCTTTTTTTATCAATACCCCATAAGTGTTCAAGCTTTACGGCGTAAAACTTGTAACCCCACAGGAAAAAAACCGTTGCCATTATAACAATAAATATAGAACTCATCTTTATTTCTTGATCAGCTTAACCATCAGCTGATAAGCGTCTGCCACGCTGAGCGATGACTTCGCCGCCTCGGCTTCGGTAAACGCGTTTATGTTGTTTGATTTTATGCCAAAGCCGTAAATAACGTAAAAAACAGGATCAGCCGTATGCGTTTTTAACTTTACAGGCGTATAATGATCTGCCAACATCATAATCTTAAACGGTTCCTGCCTATTTTTTAAATAAGTTAATATGGGGCCTACAATAAATTTATCAAAATTTTCAAGCGCGGTAATTTTCGCCCTCATATCGCCGTTGTGCCCGGCCTCATCGGTTGCTTCTACATGCACAAATACAAAATCATTTTTTTCAAGAGACTTTATCGCGTACTCGCCCTTGCCCTTGTAATTTGTATCGTAATATCCGGTTGCCCCAGGCACATCCAGCACATTAAGGCCAACTATTTTACCTATGCCTTTTATTAAATCAACAGCCGAAATAATAGAACCTGTTACGCCAAATTCATCTACAAACCTGGGCATGGTAGACGATGTACCCTGTCCCCATAACCAAATAGAATTGGCCGGATTTTCATTTAAATCAATCCTCACACGGTTGACCTCGGCATTGGCAAGCGGGCTCTTCGCCTTTTCCATAAGCTCAATCAAAAATTTTGCCCCAGGGCCCTTGGGAAGATTTTTTGAAATTTTATACCCTGTAATATCATGCGGCGGAACGCATTTTGTCTTCAGTAAATCAGCTACCAGGCTCCTGTCTTTTAAAACCACTAAGTGCCTATAGCCTACTCCATGATAAAATTCCACGCCCGGAGAACTTATTGTTTTATCAAGAATCCCGATTAAAAGCGCGGCTTCTTTGGTGGTGATATGCCCGGCGCTGTAATCAAGCATTGTATCATTGTCAATGGTAACAAGATTACACCTGAAGGCAGCCTCGCCTTCTTTTATCTCTATGCCCATATTCGCGGCTTCCAGAGGCCCGCGGCCTGAATAATACTTTACAGGATCATACCCTAATATGGAAAGATTAGCCACATCGCTTGCAGGCGCATAACCCTTGGGGATAGTGTTAGTTATGCCAACCTCACCGCCTTTGGCTATAGAATGCATGTTGGGTATCTTTGCGGCTTCCAACGGCGTACGCCCGGCTAAATCATCCAAAGGATAATCGCACGCGCCATCAGGCACCAATACAACATATTTCATAAATTAATAGCCTATCTCTTTCAGCACTGCCTGCAGTTTTGCTGGTACTGCGCGCGGGGCTTTGACGGTTTTAATCGCCCTGTCAGGGTCTTTTAATCCATGCCCTGTAAGGACGCAGACAACCCTGTCTTTATTTTTAAATTTATTTTTTTTGGAGAATTTCAAAAGGCCTGCGACAGACGCCGCAGAAGCCGGCTCAACAAAAACACCGTCATTTGCGGCAAGCAACTGGTATGCCTTTAAGATCTCCTTATCGCTTACTTTATCAATAATGCCGCCTGATTCATCGCGCGCTGATACAGCCTGCTTCCAACTAGCCGGATTGCCAATGCGTATGGCGGTTGCTATAGTTTGGGGGTTTTTAACAGGCCTGCCTAGCACAATAGGTGAAGCGCCCTCAGCTTGAAAACCCATCATCTTTGGAAGTTTCTTTATTTTGCCATCTGCCTTATATTCTTTATACCCTTTCCAGTACGCGGTAATATTACCAGCATTACCAACAGGTATAAAGTGATATTCTGGCGCCAAGCCCAACACATCGCATATCTCAAACGAACCGGTTTTCTGTCCTTCTATCCTGTAAGGATTAAGCGAATTTACCAAGGCAATCGGGTATTTATCAGTTATCTCGCGCGCCAGATTAAGGGCATCATCAAAATTACCGTCCACAGCCAGCACTACAGCGCCATGAATTAGTGCCTGCGCAAGTTTACCCAGAGCAATAGCGCCCTGAGGTATCAACACTATACATTTAATACCTGCGCGCGCAGAATAAGCCGCAGCTGACGCAGATGTATTTCCGGTAGACGCGCACATAACCGCCTTTTGGCCTTCTTCGGCTGCTTTTGAAATAGCCAGCGTCATGCCCCTGTCTTTGAATGAACCGGTTGGATTCGCTCCTTCACATTTTAAAAAAACCTGCGCGCCGACAGCCTCGCTTAAATAACAAGAATGTATAAGCGGGGTGTTGCCTTCTGATAAACTTATTACAGGAGTCCTTTTTGTTACCGGAAGATATTCGCGATATCTCTCTATTACGCCTTTGTAATTTTTTTTCATCTCTCAACCCTTATGGCTACGCTTTTTGATTTTATTACGGATAATCTATCGATTTCTTTTAAAGCATTTCTTAAATTATTTTCTTTTGCCTCGTGGGTCATTATAATAACAGGCACCACCTTTGTAAGCCTACGTTCCCTCTGCGCGACACTGGCAATACTTATCCCGTGGCTACCCAATATTCCGGAGATCTTTGCCAATACGCCGGGTGAATCAATCGCGGAAAAACGTATATAATATTTTGACTCTATGTCGCCGATTTTGCGCAATTTCAATCCGGCTGCCTGAGGGCAATATTCAGCCACGCGGCGCGAGCTTGATGAATTAATATTACGCGCCACATCGGCTATATCAGAAACCACAGCGCTTGCGGCAGCGTATGAGCCTGCGCCTTTACCGTTAAATAAAACAGGGCCTGCCATATCCGCCTCAACAAGCACTGCGTTGTATACTCCGCAAACATTGGCAAGCAGATGATTTTTTGAAAGTAACGTCGGAGCTACCCGCACCTCCAGCGCGCCGTGCGACATCTTGGCTATCGCCAGAAGCTTTATAACATAGCCGAATTCATCCGCATAACTTATATCATTGGAATTTATATCAACAATACCCTCGACATATATATCTTTTATTTTCACAAAACTCCCAAACGACAAAAGATTAAGTAAAACCAGCTTGTGGGCTGAATCTGTGCCGTTTATATCAAGGGCAGGGTTTTTTTCCGCGTACCCTTTAAGCTGCGCGTCTTTTAAGGCCTGACTAAAACCTATGCCTTCCTTGGTCATTTTGCTTAATATAAAATTGCAGGTTCCGTTTACAATACCCAAAACAGCGCTTATTCTGTCTGCGGCAAAACCTTCCCGCAGCGCCTTTACAATAGGCACGCCTGCAACAGCGCTTGCCTCAAAATAGATATCAACGCCATATTTTTTGGCGGCATTAAAAATCTCTCTGCCCTGCGCGGCGAGCAATGCCTTATTGGCAGTAACAATATGCTTGCCATTCTTAATCGCCGCGATGATAAACTCTTTAGCAGGATGTATACCGCCTATCAACTCTACTACGACATCAATCTCAGGATCATTTATTATTTTCCATGCATCCCTGGTAAGGATATTCTTATTCACCTTGACCTGGCGTTTCTTTTTCAGGTCCTGGTCACAGATACGCTTTATCTTTATTTGCGCGCCGGTGCGCTGAAAAAGCAGGCTAGCCCTATCCTGCAGTATCTTTACAACGCCGCTTCCGACAGTCCCGAAACCTATTATGCCTACATTTACTTTTTTCATTTTATTACCCTCATATTAGCGTTAAGAAAGGTACTGTTTTGCTGCTTGTAACATCTGGCAAAACAGTATCGACCAACTTAGCCTTCGGCTAAGTTGGTCGGGGCGAGAGGATTCGAACCTCCGACCCCTTGAACCCCATTCAAGTGCCCTAAGCCAAGCTAGGCCACGCCCCGACTATCTCTCGTAGGTTGTTCGCTGCACTGAAATTTTTTGCTGTCTGCTTCAGTTTACGGCTTGTTGTTCGCGGCCAGCAGAAACGCCGCTCACAACTTCGCCGTAATTCTTCGCAGACCACTTGACAATAATACTCGAATAGCAAAAAATTTCTTATGTGCTGCTCACAACCTACTTCGTTATTAAGTTAAGAAATATATTACTACTCTGCCTTGACTGGCCTCGCCATCAAATCCGCTATTGCTTTCTTCGGCGATTTGCCTTTATATAATACCCAATAAACCTGTTCGGTTATCGGCATCTCAACTTTATATTTTTTCAAAAGCCTGTAAGCCGATTCGGCTGTAATCATGCCCTCAACAGCCATTTCGGTTTTCTTAAGTATATCTTTAGGCCTTCTGCCTTTACCGATCTCTTCTCCAAACCACCTGTTTCTACCGTAACCGCTCATGCAAGTAGTAACCAAATCGCCAAGCCCGCTTATGCCGTAAAACGTCCGGCATTCAGCGCCCATGGCAACGCCCAGGCGTGAAATCTCAGCCAACCCTCTTGCAACAAGCCCTGCCTTGGCATTTACGCCAAGTTTCATGCCGTCTAAAATACCGGCGGCTATGGCAATGACATTCTTAAGGGCAGCGCCTGACTCAACGCCTACAACATCTTTTGAAATATACACCCTGAAATTACGTGAATTAAAAATTCTCTGCGCCTTTTTGGCAAAGGCAGCGTCCTTTGAAGCCACAACAACAGCGGTAAACATGCCCCTGGACACTTCGTGCGATATTGTCGGGCCTGATAAAACGCCTATTTTAACATTGCCCAGCACATCAGCAATAATCTCTGATGCGCGCATCAATGTTTTGCGCTCAATGCCCTTTGAGGCGCTTAAAAATGACGCGCCTTTATAAAGGCCAATCTTTCGTATCTCTTTCAGCACGCTGCGCATGTATTGCGAAGGCACAGCTAATATTATGATTTCAGCGCCTGAAACGGCTTTTCTTAAATCGCCTGTTATGCTTATGCCGCGGGGTATCTTAACCCCTGGTAAAAATTTAGCGTTAACCCTCTTTTTGCTGAGGAAATCAGCATAGTCGGGAAATTTACTCCATATAGTAACACTATATCTATTATTATTTAATAATAGGGCAAGGGTTGTCCCCCAACCCCCATCGCCTATAATAGTTATCTTCAAAATCACGCCTCCATATTGATTTAACAGTTTATCATATTTATGCCTGCGCGTCAAACAAAAATGGGGACAGGTGGTGTATCATATTGTGTGTAAATTCTCTTTGAAATAATTAAGAAAAAGGCGTATCCTTCTCTTGTAATCTTTTTTAAACTCATTAACCGGGGTTAGCGCCCCAATATAGAGAAAGGAATACGCCTATGCAATACCTTGTATTTGATAGCAATGTATCACAAAGGTGGAAACGAGTAAAGGATTTTGTTGAAAATTGCACTGACGCCAACTTCTGGGTTGACATCAAAAAGCACACCCGCTCTCTCTTAAAGGACACTATGGAAATCTCTATGGACTGGGAAATGATCCAACACATCGGAAATGAATCATATAAAAGAACAAACCCACGAACAGATTCAAGGAACGGCTATTATTACCGCAACCTTGACACTGAATTCGGGCCCATTGATGAATTGACAGTACCAAGATCAAGGTTAGGGTTATTCAAGACAAAAGTCTTCCAACGTTATCAAAGAAGGCAGTCTGCCGTAAATGAGGCCATATGCAATGTCTTTTTAGCCGGAGTATCCACAAGAGACGTCTCAAGCGCGATTAAGCCATTACTTGAGACAAGCTTCTCTGCCAGCTGTGTCTCAAGGATAACAAAAAGCCTTGATGTTAAAGTAAAAGAATTCCATAAAAGAGACATTCTTGATGAATACCAGTTCCTGTTCCTTGACGGTATAACCTTGTCGGTAAAAGGCTCGCTTGGCGCTGTAAAGAAGCTTGTCTTGGCAGCCTACGGCATTACAGTATTCGGCAAAAAAGAGCTTATATCATTCAGGATAGCTTCCTCTGAATCTGAGGCTAGCTGGGAAGCATTCCTTAATGACTTACAAAAACGCGGGCTTAAAGGCGAAAACCTTAAGCTTATTATTACTGATGGTTGTAAAGGCTTACATGCTGCCTTAGATACTGTCTATGCCTATACCAAAAGGCAGCACTGCTGGGTGCATAAGCTAAGGAATGTAGCCAAATATTTAAAAAAGAGTGATGAAAAAGAAGTTCTCGCTGAAGCTAAAAAGATCTATAAGGCTGACACAAAACGAGAAGCTGTTAATTTATTCAGGTTATGGAAGAAGCATTGGTATAAAAAGTACCCTAAGGCTGTTAAATGTATTGAAAGAGATCTGGATCAATTGCTTGCCTTTTTAGAAATACCACTTCCAGAAGAATACAAATCTCTAATCAGAAAAAGAATCAGGACTACAAATGTCATAGAACGAGCATTCAGAGAAGTACGCAGAAGAACCAGGCCTATGAGCTGCTTTACAAATCAAGACAGTGTCAATCGTATAATTTATGCTATTTTTAACCGTTTAAACAATAAGTGGAAGGTTAAGCTTTTAAGGGAATTTACACAATTTAATTGACATTACCGTTGATGTAGGGGCGGGTTTAAAACCCGCCCCTACAACAACCCCTTCTCAACCCCTATAACAGATGGGGACACACCTTTAAAGTGTGTCCCCATCAACATAAACCTGTCCCCTTGAAATTCTCGCTTACGGCTAAGGCCGTATTCGCTAAGCAGTATTTTTTACAAAAGGCGCTAAGCGTGATTTTAACCTTTCTCCGGAACTTCGCAGAGAGGCAATAATTTGCCTGGCAGACATTTTCTGCCATTCTACACCAAGCTCAGCTCTAATCTTATGCAATTCACGCATTAATTTAGGTTCTTTCAAGCGCGGCATTATATTTCCTCCGGTGAACATATGTCAATTTGCGGATAATTATTTTTGCGATTAATAAAATTAACTTCTTTGCGAGTTTTATATTTAACCATATGCTGAAAATTCCAGCTTACTAATATAGGAATGTTATAAATACTGGCAACGGCTATATGTATAGCGTCAGCAATATATTTTACCGGAATTACACGTTCTTTTAAATAAATTTCAGCAAGAACTCTGGCTTCTTCCGTAACTGCAAGCATCTGTAGATTATGTTCTTCTACGGCATTAATGAGTTTAATCCGTTTTGGCGCGTCTCTTGTCCGTTCCAATTCTCTGGCCACAAGATCAGAAATATAAATAACCCATTTGGATATTCCAGCCTTGTGAAAAAAATCATAAGATGCCTTTTTGATACGCGGCTCCATATCAAATAAACCGCTTATAACTGACGTATCAGCATATATACGCATGTTCGCTCCTGACGAGAAAAATATACCATATATTTTTTAATAAGTCAATTTATTTTACGTAAAAACAAATGCAGTGTAATGCGTTAACAGCCTACGCGAAAATTACAGCGATTCCTTTATCGCCTTGCGGGCCGCGGCATCATCATTGCCTGAAAGCACTACAACCTCTATTTCTAAATTACCTGTTTCTCGCAGATATTTTATGGCCCCTGCTATGTCAGCCGTGTCATTATCTAACCACAAGAAAACCCTTTCAGCGCGTATCTCTTCTGCTTTATCAGTTATAGCTGTAATGATATTTTCAGCCGCTGGAACCGCTAAAATATTAAACAACTGAACATTTACTTTTCCTAAATTGTTTTCTTCCGCCACTGATTGCGTCAATTCTTGCATCTTTCTGCCGGTTGATTCAATATTATCCGTAACCCCCAACACCGTAAACCCAGCCACCGGCGCCGCATCGGCACCGTTCGTAGCCGCCTCGCCCGTGCCCGCGGCCACTGTGCCCGCGGCGACGGCGGCTGAACGAATTACCGTTACAACAATAGCATTTTTATTTTCTTTCCAAGTAAATGTAACTCTTTCCAATTCTTCACCAAAAAGTCTTTGAAATAAACCTTCGAAAAAAGATGACAGTATTTGCTGATATCCTGGCGCTACTTCGGCATGCACTGCAGGTACAGGTAAATTAAAAAATTTGCTTTTCTGCCCATCAATAACTTCAACGGTTTGAACATATTGACCATTGTAGGTATTCGTACGAAATCTATAACAATAACCAACCAAAGCTGCCTTAAGTGCAGAAAAAGAAATGCCGGTGCTTGCAGCGCCCGCCACCGCCGCCGCACCGCCATCCGCATGGCCTGACCAAGCATCTCGCGCTATGGCTTCAAGTTCCTCCTGCTCCGCACGCGTCATGCTGCCCTCTTCAAAACTGCTCCCTGCCGTCGTCCGCGCGCCCGCGGCG
>Ga0210017_1001401_pt1 | contig 20987 bp, 23 predicted proteins | sample CryGeyCG2014_020_FD_183966 | JGI IMG/M metagenome (GOLD analysis project Ga0210017, IMG submission 183966) | Groundwater microbial communities from aquifer - Crystal Geyser CG08_land_8/20/14_0.20 (SPAdes) (version 2) | ecosystem: Environmental > Aquatic > Deep subsurface > Groundwater | place... | reverse complement strand
ATCTCGCCGGCAACATGCTTTTTCTTCTAATCTTTGGATTCAAAGCAGAAGAACTATTTTCAAGCGGAGAATACGTCCTAATTTACCTTGTCAGCGCATTAGCAGGAAACCTCCTGACGCTTCTTCTTGGGCCTGACATGGTTTCAGTAGGGGCTTCAGGCGCCATCTTTGGGGTGTTCGGCGCGACCATCATATATTCTCGGCGGGCAATCGGCCAATCAATCATAAGCGCTTTGCTGTATTCCTTCTTCCTGCTCATGATAAGTTCCGGCCCGGAGGTGAACTTTGCCGCCCACCTTGGAGGTTTAGTCATCGGGTTGGCAATAGGCTACGCTCTTGCGCTTAGACGGAAGCCTCCAGCTAAATATCAGTACAGGTTTTCATATTCGCCTAAGCCATAATCGGGAATCGGTTGTCGCCTCTGACTGGGGTCGGCTTCAGGCTGTTGCCATTTTCCAAATGGTTTCTTTCATTTCTTCGCCGTGCTTTGCGCCGTAATAGACTCCTGCTACTTTGCCAGCGAAGGGAATAACAAACCGCTTCACGAAGTTGAAAAGGAATGGGTTTCGGATTCTGTGCTCAAGGAAAGAGTTTCCCCATATCCTGACATTGTACTCCCAGCATCTCGTGAGGAACTCCCACCGCGCCTTCGAAAGAGAATCAAGTTCCGCCCCACGCTTGTTCATCAACAGGCAATTCTCAAGCGGAACAAAGAACAGCGGAACGTAGAAAGCATTAGCATCTTTCAAGCCGTCTATCAACTCAAGCGTTTCAAGGACATCCTCTTCCTTCTCGTCTGGAAGCCCAATGATCAACGTGCAAAGCGGGTACCACTCGTTGTCGTTCAATATGCCGAAGGCTTGGCTGACAACCTCCTTCCACTCTTCAGGCTTGAACGGAAGCATCTTTCCAGCCATGTACTTCTTGACAAGCCTGACGCTTCCAGTCTCCACGCCAGTCTCGGCAGTCACTATGGGTTTGTCACCATGCTTGTACCAATAATGTTCCAGCAAGATTTCAGCCAGTTCCTGAACCATGCTAGGGTCACAGACCACAGGTGCCAGGGACATGTGAGTTGGCTGTATAGACTTGACGCCGGGACAGGAAGCCACACTTTTAACGAGCTTTAACACGGCCTCCTTGTTAGGGATGAAACGCTTGTCCTTCACGCCGTACAGGAAGATGTCCTCTGTGACAAGCGTGATCATCGAGTTGCCTTCTCTTACTGTGACTTTCACTTCCTTCATGATTTTCTCAATTGGCACATCACGTTTCTTCTGCACCGTGGGGGTACAGAACTGGCAGTTTCTGCCGCAGCCTCTGGAGATTTCTACGCAGCCGTGAATCGCTGCATGCCTGATCACAGGTGTACTGTCGTTTTCTGAGCTGTTCTCAACCCGAACCACGCGCGGAATAGGCTCGCCGTTCACCGCTTTCTTGAAGACTTCTGGAACAACCTTCTCTCCTTCGCCAATGACTACGCAGTCAATGCCATACCTGTCGGCCACCTTCTTGCGCTCTAGTTGCCAAGCGCCAAAACCACCGACTACAACCTTAGGCTTGAACTTCCGGATGCTACTGTTTTTGACGAGTTCTCTAAACTCGATGGCGTTCATAGGTTCTCCTCCGCCGACAAGCGACGAATATGTCTTGCTGACGTATCCCATTCCCGTCGGGTCCATGGAAGAGATGCCAACGACTTTAGTGCTGGGACCCACAAATGCCTCAAGGTCAAGTGGGTGAACCACGGCCACATCTGACTCGTCAAAACCGTTCTCAAGGAGAAGAGATTCGACTTTCCTCAAGCCATACGGCGCATATTTCGCTCTTCCCATACCGTCATGCCCTGGCGGCGGGTAAAGTGTTTTTCTCAAGAACCACAGGGGCACTGGACCTTTGGCGAATCCTGCCACGAAAGCGACAAAAGAGTTGTTGTAATAATCGCTCATTTCAGTCGCTGAAGCTGTCAGCACCACTTTTACGCCTGAGGTTTTGGCCATCTTTCTCTTCTCTTTCATGTGACTGCAATTGATGTTTCATTGACTTATTAAAAATTATTGCTGTCAAAAGACAGAAGCAGTATTGAAAAGCGCACTTGTGAATGAATAGGTTTAATACCAAGTTAGCGATTGTCACCGTGTGCAACAGAATCGATTCTGGCACTAAATAGTATAGGAGTTGAAATAGGGAAATGTCAGGAAAAGAAACGTACAAGGCAGTTTGCGCTGAATGCGGAAAAGAATGTGAAGTTCCGTTCAAGCCTGACGGAAGTAGACCCGTCTACTGCCGAGAATGTTACGCTAAACGTAGACCTCCAAGGAGATATTAAGCTTACAGGCTAACATCCAACCTTAGTTCATAATCCTTTTTTTCTTTTTCATTTCAAGCTGTCTTGATTCTTTTCACCAATAATGATAATAGGATGATAGGCGCATCTATGAGCTTAATGTTGTGAGGGGTAAAGAAGAAAATTATGCCTACTGACCCTGTGTGTGGTGCGATTCTGGATGAGAAGACGTCCAAATTCAAGATAACTCACGATGGAGAAACATATCACTTCTGCAGCATAACATGCAAGAAGCGATTCAAGAGGCACCCAGCAAAGTTTGTTAAATAGATGCCGCCTCCGTGTGCGAACCCGTCTCCATGAAATCAGTCTGCTAAGTCCAAAATCCAGTTTGGAGGCTGAAGCCTACGGAAGTGTTAGGACTTCCACCTTAACCTTGTGGCCGTCTTTAAGCTTGAGATGCTTCCGCAAAGGAACGGGAGCAATAACTTCAACTATCGAAACATCGTAATGGCTTCTCAAGGCTGAGACTATGGCGCCTTTCACCTTGTTCTCGATTATCGCAGGGTAGCATTTCACGTTGCCGAAGGTTCGATTCTCGTCCTTGAAGCCTTCAATCTCAACTGCAGGATAAGCCTCAAGCTCTGAACGAGTTTTGATGTCGTAGTCCGTCGTAAGCTTCAGATTAAGCGTGCCAGGGTAAGGGTCGAAACCCAGCTTCTCTATGAACTGTTTACGGTACTGCTCTAGGGAGATGTAGTAGGCTCCTTCGCCCAGTCCCGTGAAAACTGTGCCCTCTAGGGTTATTGAAGGCGGGTACGCAGCCTCCATCAAGAATCGTAGGTTAGAATACAGTTTCTTGAGCTCTTTGATGCCAAGATCGGTGACATGTATGAGGCAGCCGTCGGGCGTTATTGTGCGTTTTATCCATCCCATGTTGTCCAGTTCGATTAGGTAACGCGACGCCGTCTGCTGCGATGTCCCCAACTTTCCAGCCAAATACTCAGTGGAAATCTTGGCTGTTCTCCGATGCGCTCCCATCTCTGCAAGCTTTAGCAAGGTGAAGATATGACGGCAGACATGCTTTTCGCTCATTCTGAAGCCCAGGTTTTGGCATCTATTTAGAAGTGACGGGATGTGTATTTAAGCGGCTCGAAAACTTGCGTTTAGGTTCCTGAACAGGTGGTGTTTGCTAGAACGAATACGTCTCGTGAGTCGTACACATGAACTGAAACTGGCACGGTGCCTGATGGTATGTCGACCGTGAAGGAAACGAGGTAGGTGCCGTTGCCTTGGTCGGTGATGAAAAGGTTGTTTGACGCGTCTACCTGAGTCCAGTTCCCGCTGTTTTCATAGAAGAACGTCATGTTCTTGGCTAAGGCTGGTTCGTCTTCGTTGTACACCCTGCACGTCAGGTTTACCTGCTTTTCTCCGCTCAAGAGGGTGGCATAAGAACCACTTATGGTGATCGTGGTCGTCACGTTGACGGCGAAAGCTGCGTCAATGTCCTCTTCCACACCATAGACCCGCAAGGTGAAATTTACATAGGCACTGGAGACACCTATGTCACTTGTGTTCCACGAAAGATATGTTCCTGAGTCGTAGGCTGAATCGTTCAACGGGGTGAAGTTCAGGCTTATGGTGCCGAGATGATGCAGGCTTGCGACAAGTTGTGAAAAGGTGTTCAGGTTCGCGGGCAAGACTGAGCTAGGTTCGCCGTTTGAGACGTTTGCGAGTGAACTTATCAGCAAGTATCTTCCATCGCCACTGGTAGGCATAGTATCGGCAAACCCGCTCAGCCTCGCTGCTGACGCAATGCGCCAATACGCCTTTGCCGGGCAACCAATTCAACAATCTTTGTTGCTGAACATTCTGCTTGCAGGTGTTCCTCTTGCTTTGATTGGAGCGATATCGTACCTGACTGCGCTTCACATGATACGGGTCAGAGGGAAACTATAGTGCGCGAGATGCACATAAGAATACATGCCACTGTAGGATTTTGGCTGTTTTGCGGAATAGGTGGTTTCATTGCGACTTCATGGTTGCGAGTACATGCCTTGGCGACAAGAAACATAGCTGACAAACCCTCGGCACGGTTCAGCGAAAAAGCATGTTGAGTTTAAACATGTTTAAACAATCCATACACAATCCTTATTTGACTTGCACATGTTGGAGACGAACATGGGATGAAGCATGTCCGGACTGAAACATCCAACATCGTTGCTTATCATTGCCACGGCTATGTGTGCCGCCTTGTATGCTGTCGGAAGTTTCGCAACTGCAAGTATTCCTTCGCCTCTGCTTTTCGGCCAGTTCAGGCCCGCCGTGATCGTGCCGGCAGTTTTTGGTGTGATTTTCGGCCCAATTCCTGCAGCCGTTGGAGCAGCTTTAGGGACGTTGATTGCGGATTCGGCGAAGCATGGAACTCTTTACATGGGGAGTGTGATGGCGGCAGTGCCTGGTAACTTTGTCGGGTTCTACATTTTTGGCTACATACTGAAGAAGAGATTCACTTGGACTCGGTTCATTTTTGCTTCTGTTACTACTTTGACTGTGGGAAATTTGATAACTGCTTTTCTCTACGTGTTCGCGTACAAGGCCTTGTATGCTCAGGCGCTGGCTTTCTATGTGGGTGATTTGACTTTTCTTTCAATCAGTCTGTTCCTCTACTGGTTTGTTACGATGTTGCCTTTCATTCTTCTAGTTGTTCCCCCTCTGATTCGCGCCATTTCGAACGCGATGCCTAACATAGTCCCTGAAGGCATACGAGTCCACAGCTTAGAGAAGGACTTGCCGATGCGCTCCTTTAGTCTTACAATGATTGTTCCCGGAATAGTGATGTTGTCGAGTGGGCTTGCAACGACTTTCACCTCTCTCAGGGCGGTTACTCTTTCGGCAGTGAAGGGAGATACCACCGTTTTGGCGTTGCTAGAATGGTCGTACTATCTCAGCGGCATCGTCCTTGTTGTTCTGGGCATTTTGGTGTTGATAAGGCAGAAGATGCTGAAGCCTTGAAGGAGGTCACTTTTGCCGACCGTGTCGCCAACTGCCGTTAAGCAGGTTGCTCGCAACACTGAAAAATGCTTGACAGGTAGCTCAAGTTTCAAGGAGGGTTTCGCTATTTGAATGGGTTCCTGTAGGTCAGATAGACATTCAAGGAGTCAGCTTGGTAGAATGGAAAGTGCGGTGAACAGAAAGTTTCGGACGGTAGGTGTAGGCGGCACTTTCGACGAACTACACAAGGGACACAAGACCTTGCTCTTGAAGGCTTTCGAAGTTGGCGAGCATGTCATTGTAGGCATGTCCACAGACCAGTTCGTAAGGCAGATGGGGAAGCCTCACCGGACAGCCTCGTACAAGCAGAGGTTGAAAGAGCTAGGAGGTTTTCTCGATAAGCATGGGTTGTTGCAGAGGGCTGAGGTGGTTCCCATAAGCGATGCTTACGGGGGTCTACTCCTGTCAAATGACCCTATTGAAGCCTTGATAGTTAGCAGAGAAACAGAGCCCACGGCGGCCAAGATCAACGAAAAGAGGCGTGAAATCGGGTTGACACCGCTTCAAATCATCGTTATTGACATGATTCCCTCAGAAAATCATTCACCGATCTCCACTACGAGGATCCGCCGCGGAGAAATTGACCGCGAAGGTCACCTCCTCAAGCGTTGAGGAAAACCGTTTAAGCTTCTCTCTAGCTAGATCTAGTGTGTAGCCGGTGCTGCTTTGCACAGAACGGGTGTGGCTAGGCTTCCGCTTCATTATGGTAAAGCGCCGAGAAAACAGAAAATAGAGAAAAAAAGCTTTCATGAAATACGCTAAAAGCATAAGCCTAATAACAGAAAAAGTGCACGGAAAAATTTAGGAGTAGCAAAAGGGTTTATTCGTTTTCGGGTGGTTTTGGTTGCTGGCGTCTTCTAACTGTGACTTTGAGTCCGTGCCCTTCTCCCGCTTCTTCATATACCTCGTTTCAAGCTTGACTATTTCTATATCTTTTCTTCCATGCGCATGCCTTAAGACGTCGAACTTTACGTTTCCGAGAGCCAGAAGCGTGATTTTTTCGTTTGTTTGCAGGTATTTTTCAAGCTTGTCCTTCCATTTACTATACTTGTCGCACAGCATTGGAAGACTTTTAGGCCTGTCCTTTTTTCCCATGAGGCTTACCAGCCGCCTTGGGTTTTTGTGAGGGCTGTGTTAGAGTGGGTTAGGCATGGCGGATTCCCCTCTTTGGAAAAATAAGCGGTTTTCTCCAGCATCGCCTCTCCACCTTGTTTTGTTTTCTTAGTTTCTTCTATGATGCTTCTTATTTCCATTATGATTATTAGGGTAGCTGGTATCACGATGAGTAGGATGAAGCCTATTGGTGTTCTGACGAAATAGCCCAGGTATCCGATGTATGGTATGATGAAAATGGCTTTGCCTATGACGTTTTCTTTTTTCACTATCCATTGGTCTGGGCCTCCGTTTGCGTCTCCTTTTGTTATGAATCCTTCATCTGTTATGTTGATGATTCTGTGGGTCACGGTTGTGGTTGCTGACTCTGAAATCTTAAAGCAGATTATGTCTCCTACCTTTAGGGTTTCCGTGTCAACGGCCTTAATCACCACTACGCCTCCCACGGGAATTGCTGGTTCCATGCTTCCTGAGTAAACGGGTTCGTAGCGGGTGTCTCCCCACAAAGAGACTGGCCTGTAGAGAACCGTGAAGATTGCGATTATCGTGGCTATGCAGATGATTAGGGCGATTTTGATGATTTTTTTGGTATCCATTCAATTCTTCCGTTATTTGCTGGGTGGAAAGCGAACGGTTACGGCTATGTCTGCGGTCATGCTTAATCCTTGATAGTCATTTCCTGCTGTTTCGTGCATCCAAACCGTGATTTGCAGTGTGACGCTTTTTCCCTGTGGAACTACTCTTTTTCCGCTTACTTCCACGCCTTCACTTAGGTTGCTTAGGGTTTCATTGTAGAGAAGATATGGCTTTTCACCCTTACCTGTTCCAAGTTCCAAAATTTCTATTTGGAGCCCATCGGCTAATTCGGTGTCTTCATAGAAGGTGGCGTTGAACCTGCAGATTCTAAATGGAACATCGCCAACATTAATCACTTCTAAGTTTTTGGTGACTTTAGGACTGCCCGGATGGAAGTAACCGTCTTTTTCAGGGTGGAAGAGGCTTTTCGGGGGTGGCAGTTCTATGTCAATATTTTTTGTTTTCCTTCCTAAAATTACGGTGTTGGCTGAAGCTGAAGGGATGTCAGCTACAAGCAATGCAAGAGAGAAGACTAATGTGATTGTGAGTATGGAAGACAAAATCTTTGTGTTATCCAGTTTCTACTCCAGCCCTTACCTCTCTCATAAATAGTTATAATAAAAAAGGGAAAAAAAGGGTTTTGTTGGTGGATTGCTGTTTGAGCGCGCGTGCTACCCTCTGAAGACGAAGGAATTAGTCGTTAGTGAGGTTTAGTCCTTTTAAGGTGCTTGACTTAAGTCTTGTATTCCCATGAAGGTAATGTCCATGTGTACAGTGGCCCCTTGATATGCGTCTCCAGCGCTCTCCATAAGTTTGAACGTCAGCTTAAGTCCGTATGTTCCACCCACGGCTATGGCAGGTGTACCCGTTGGGACGATGTCATAGCCGTAACCAGTTATCCAATCAGTCACGTGGTTGACATGGTTACCAAACTCGTCAGTTACTTCACCTGAAGTCAGCGGTTCTACGCCAAAAATGTAGCTTTGCATTAGCTCCTTCAAGGTCAGTGGGCTTACACCGTCACCGACTAACTGTTGGTAGTGTTGCGGGTCTGCAAGGTTATCAATCCAGCCGTAGCCCGGAATCCATTCCTTAAACTCGGTAACCTCGATCACACTTGCAAGATCAGCAGTACCCCAGTAGTGGTGTATATCAACAGCCAGATACTTGATGTCAATAGTTCCCGTATTCGCAAGGTCCCACGTAGCAGTAAACGAGTCTCCCGGCGCCCAGCCTGATGGACATGAAAAACTCCTCGTCACCTCACCCATACTTAAGATTCCAGCCGTGAAAACGTTGTCCGTGCTCGTCTTTGTGCTGCTGAAGTAGGAGTATGTTCCATATCCCATCGCAAAAGCCAACAGTCCAATAACGAATATGCTTGCCAATATCTTCTTGTTTATCATTTCTTTATCATCCTCCTTTCTCCATTTCACATTCCCCATTTCCCGTATGGGGCGCATCACGGGGTTGTCCCGCTCCTGCCCAGCAAACATTTAACGTGCCCCCAGGCACAGGCACGAGCCAGGCCGCCTGACGCTTCTATTAGCAGAGCCGACTCCACCCGACTAATTCATAGGTTTCAAAACACGTTCGATTTATAACACTTATGATATTTTTTCTATAAGATTCATAGATTCAGGCCGATCAAAAAGCTTAGGCTCACTCACAAGACTGCCACACTGTGTGCGTGGAAAAATCCCAAGCAGAGGGAATTGAAAGGAGGCCTAGAGGATAGGGAAGGGGGTAGGGTTAGAATGGCTCGAGTAAATACGCAAAGTAGACTATTCTCCAAGCTCCTTGCTCTTCGCGCGCACGCTTCACCTACGGCTTTACGACCAAGACTGTGAAGGGTAAGGAGTACGTTTACTTCTGGCGGTACACGGACAGAGGCCGCAAGGCCGAGCAGTACATAGTCCGTGCTGGACAGGCGAAGACTGAAAGGAAGGCGTTAGAGGTGAAACTCGCATGCCTGCAGGGCCTGCAGGAAGAGATCGCTGAAACGATCAGGCAAGCCAAAGCGGAGCTTGAGAGGCTAGCTGACAGTTGAGGCTGGGGCTGCGTTTTAGATGAAGACTTCCGCCTAAATTAAGTAATCTTTTTTTAGAAGTAATGGCAGAAGTAATGTTGTGTGGTAACAAGCCTTGAAGAAGCAGACGGGTATGTGGGTTGACGCCCAAGTCTGGGAAAAGTACCGAGATCTGTGCAGCCGCGAAAAGCTGCGGCCATCCGAGCCCATAGAGGAGTTTCTGAAGTTTGTGTTGCGGAATGGTTCAGCGATAACAGTGCTTAGCATGTTGCAGGGTATGGCGAAGGCAAAGCTTGAGGGCCTGGAAGCTTATGCCCGCGTGCTGCTGGACTGGTACACTCATGAAAAGCATTATGTTCACTCAGGAGGCGAGGAGCCTGTTACAGTAGAGCCGCTTCTGCTCGAAGCTTTAAGAAATGTTGAGGATTCGGAGCTGCGGCAGAGGATTGAAGAAGCCATGATCATTGCGGGTCGCAAAAGCCAGGAATGGCGCAAAAAACATGAGGAAGAGCGGGAGGCCCAGCGAAAACGTGAGTCAAAAGAAGAAGGCTTGGACGAAGAGGATGAATCTGACGATGGTGATGAAGAAGAGCCTGCTGAACATGGATCAGCTGCTGCCGCACAGAAGATAGATGCGATCAAAAAGGCGGTTGAGAATAAAGAACTAGACGCTGATGAAGCGATGAAAATATTGGAACAGGTAAAGGACATCAGGGAAGGCCTGAAACGCAGAAAAAAGCCCAAGATGCCGAGAAAGAACAGTGATCTCGAAAAAGTACTGGGAAGCATTGAATAGGTTTTTGGGTGCTGTTTGGAGTGCTTCTTTTTTGTGGCCCCATGCGTAAGTCTTAACTCTTACGACAGTGCCTAGTCTCTGTTGAGCTGCTAGATTACTCAGATATTGTATGGACTGCCGCTTTTTCCATGGAAAACTCAGACCTCAGGACCGAGAGTTTCTGGGGAGCCTGCTGGGACAATATGATGCAAGGTTGATGATAAAAAGCTGGGTTAGAATGGGCCAGGTTAAGAAGCCCGGTGGGCGCAATGCCGATTCAGACAAGGTTAAAGCAGTCGACATCCTCAAACGCGAGGGCTTCTGCAGGAAAGAACACGTGCACGTTTACGCTGTGGAGCTGGTCTGCGGTCTCGGGCTTCAAGATGCTGAAGAAAACTTCATTTCCAAACAAACAACTCCATTGAACACTCTTGCTTCGTGAAAAACCGCCGAATCAACCTACTTCGAAGCACTTCGAAAGCCCAAGAGTCAACTAGCTCAATTGTCTGTATCAATAGAAACGTATTAAGGTGACCGATAGGGAAACCTATAAACTGTGAGTTGGTGGCTTATCAGTGCAAGAAGTAGCAGTTCAAGTTGAAGGACTCGTCGTCAACTACGGTCCTTTCGTGGCCGTTGACAACCTATCATTCACAGTGAACTCCGGCGAAATCTACGGTCTGCTCGGCCCCAACGGCGCAGGCAAAACAAGCACGCTCAAGGTTCTAGTAGGCGTTCTTGAGGCCCGCGCGAGAAAGATTGAGGTTTTCAACACGCCTATTTCTCAGGAGGTTGCCGCTAAAAGCCAAATCGGCTACGTTCCCGAAGAAGTTGTCCTGTTGGATTCGCTTACGCCAAGGGAGTTCCTCGAGTTCATTGCCTCAATCAGAAAACTGGAGGCCAGCGCAGCCAATTCCAGACTTGAAAAACTCGTGTCCGCCTTTGAACTCAAACAGTTTTTTGACACGCCTATCGCGGCTTTATCGATGGGAAACAAGCAGAAAGTAGCCATCATCGCTGCATTGCTGCATGAACCACGCCTTTTGGTTCTGGATGAGCCTTTGATAGGGTTGGATGCCCGTTCCTCCAAGATACTGAAGGAACTGGTGACTTTTCACGCGAAGAGAGGCGGTGCTGTCATCTTTTCAACGCACATCATGGAGGTTGCTGAGAAGCTCTGCGACAGAGTTGGAATAATAAACAAAGGGAAGATTGTGGGTGAAGGAACCGTCAACGAGCTTCGGAAACTCGTCAAAAGCGCTGAGGGTTCACTTGAGGACATATTCTTGAAGGTTACCGAACAGGAAGCAGGCATGCAAGACGTAATAAGGGCTTTGGAAGAGGAAGAGAAGCAACCTTGAAATTTTCCGAGCTTTGGCGCTTGTCAAGCATAATGTACAAGGAGATATCGTTTCAGTCCATCTTTTCTCTGCGTGCTGGCGGAGCTCTCCCTCGCAGGGGCAAGGATGATGTTAGAACGCTCATCAGCAATGCTGAAGTAAGCACGATACTCAGCAAGCTTATCACAACACTTTTCATTGCCTTTTTTGGATTCGCCGTTTTTCTCCCGCTGATGGCTGGAACAAGCTCGTCCTATCCTACCAGAGAGTTGACGGCCGTGGGCAGCGTTTCAACGTTTCTTGCGGTCGTACTGTTCTTGATAAGCTTCATGGGCCTTCAAGTTTCAACATCCTTCGTCTCATCAAAAGCCATCGACGTTCTAACTCCGCTGTCACTGTCAAAAAGCGACATATCACACATCGTTTTCCTTTGTTTCATAAGGATCTTCGACATCCCGCTGGCTGCCTCGGCAATGGTTCTTCTTCTCGCATACTACTTCATCGGAGGCTCTTTCCTAGGCGGCTTGGCAGCTTTTGCCGGCATCATTGTCACGGAGGCTTTCGCCTTAATGTTAACGGTAGGTCTGGCAAGATTTTTCTATTCAAGAGTGGCGGGCGGAGGCGGGAAATCTAGGTGGAAGACGCTGTTGAGGTTTGTGTTCATGCTTGTTTGGATTCTTCCATCCTTCGGGATTTATTTTGTCGTGAATTTTGCTGGGCAAATAGCCCAGTCTTTCACGTCTCTAACTCAGGGGGTCTCTTCAATTCTGCAGCTGCTGGTGTTGATTTACCCGTTTTCTTATGGGTATTTAGTGTCTTTCGCGACTTTCTCTTTCCAAGCTAGCTATCTGACTGTTGCCCTTTCTGTTGCTGCATGCTCGGGATACTTCGCGCTTGCGGCCTATTGCGTAAAATGGGTCACACGCACTGTGGGAAGAATCGGGGCTGGCGGAATCAGTACAGCTCTGAGGGAAGTTGTCAAGGACACGGCTGTCTCGCCTCAGGCCCCATGGCTTGGAACAATTCGCAAAGATTTGAGAATAGCCTCTAGGTCGCCCTCATATGCAAGCCTCTTTCTTCTACCTGCAATAGAGGCAGCAGTTCTCGCAATGTCTTTCTCATCATTCAACGAAGTCGGATTGAGTTCCACTCTTGGGCTGCTGACTGGCATGTCTGTGGTCGTGCTGATGCTCCCACCTACGCTGGTTTCGATTGAGGGTTTAGCCGCTTCATACACGAGAAGCCTGCCGTTGAAGAAGAAAACGCTGATTTCGGCCAAGACGCTGTTGTCGACGCTCACGTATGCAATCTCTCTAGTCGTCCTTTTCGTCGTTGCCTTGTATGTGGGAAGAAGCTACTTTTACATTCTGACTTTCGGGGCGATACACTTGTTTTCAGTCGCTGCTGCAACGATGCTGGAACTCATAATCTTGACGAACAAGTTCTGGAAAGAAGGCTTCGCAATCGGCAACATCTACGCAAGACTGTCAACCTACATCTTGATCATAATCCCAGGACTTGCAGTTGTCATGATACCAATAATAGCCGCTCTTGCAACATTCCTACTTGCCCAATCTCTGACCCTTGCCGTTTTTCTCGGACTCGCCGTCACAGAATTTGCAGTGGCAACAGCCTATGTTGCGCTTGAGAAATAAGTCAACGCATAATGTCCGAATATATCTGTGCGCAGCAGAGTGATGAAAAGACCGTTACATGCCCTTGGCTTTCAGCAAACCTAACTGCGTCCTCCGTTGGAAACGCTATGGCGTTCACTCCCGCCTTTATGGCCAAGACATCTGTTCTTGCTCGATGCTTGCCTTTTGGCCGCATGCATCCCAAAACTATTGGTGTAGTCGGAAGCATTAACCTCGCTGCGGCTATTACTTTGGCTATGTCCAAGGGTTCTGGTGGCTTGACGTTACTCATTTCTGTTCCACGTATGGGCATGAAAGCGATTACTACAACGGCTGACGGCTCATATTTCGAGACCATTTCCAACGCGTGCAGCTCGCCTTTCAGTTTTCCATAATGCAGTCCGACGATGATGTGGGGGACAAAAGTGATGCCGGTTTGGTGCAATGCTTGCAGAGAATTGTCGTAGTCCTTCACTGTCACGTTGAGCTTGTAGATTTCATTTATCGTTTCGTCAGAACCAATTATGTCTATGAGTGCACCGTCGACGTGGGCTCTCTTGAGAGCTTCAGCGGTCTTATAATTAACTATGCCCGTGTGGACAAACACAGTCAAACCCAACTCACGCTTAACCTTTCCAATAGCTTCGACAAATCCAGCCAAAGGAACCGTGCCGTCTGGCAGGCAACCGCCGCTTATCAAACAGCCCAATGCCCCATTGCGCTTAAGCTGCGCGCAAAGTTCAAACAGTTTCTCAGGCGTCTCAGCTGGATACATAGTTTCAAGGACTCTGCCTCCGCAATGCTTGCATTTCAATCCGCAACCTTTGCCTGTCACCGAGATTGTGGGGAAATCCATAGCTGAAGAGCAGTAGTAGCGTGTCTTGTAATACATGAAGCTCGGCGCGTAGAAATGGATTTTCTTGTCAAACCTGATCTGCCTAAGTTCTTGAGTTTTCTGTAGGCTTTCTTCAAGTTCTTCCTCGTCTCTAGCATCAAGTATCTTTCTCAATTCATTTTCGGTGCTTTCGCCTGTCAACAGTTATTTTCCTCTTTGATGGACGTGAGCAGTGCTTGCTTGACCTTTTTGTCGCTGTTGTCGTAGTAAAAGGTTTTTAATCTCGCGGAACTGACTCATCCATGCCGAGATGAACCTTGACGCCGAGGAACGCTGTCGAACAACTACCTGAGCAGGTTCGTGTTTCCTTAGGTTCCTCCATGGTTCTGGGACTTCTCGACGGAAAGCTCAATGCAGCTCCCACAACGGCCTATCTAATGACATACAGAAAAGGCAAGTGCGTCGCAAACTGCAGTTTTTGCCCCCAAGCAAGGGGAAGCAACAGCAGAGCAGACATGCTTTCAAGGGTCTCATGGCCTGTCTTTCCCACAGAACTAGTGCTTGATGGATTAGAGAAAGGCCTTCAATGTAACTTGATAAAACGTGTCTGCATCCAAGCATTGAACTATCCGGAAGCTTTTACAGATTTGCCAGCCTTGGTGCATGCTGTCCGCAAGCACGTCGGGGTACCCGTCTCAGTCTCATGTCAACCTTCAGACGGCGAAGACATACGCAGACTTGCTAAGGCAGGTGCTGAGAGAATAGGCATACCTCTCGACGGGGCAACAAAGGAGGTTTTCGACGAGGTTAAAGGGTTCTCTGTCGGCGGCCCATACAGTTGGGAAAGACAGCTCAAGCTTCTGAAAGAGGCAGTAGGCGTTTTTGGAGAAGGCAAGGTCAGTACTCATTTGATTGTTGGCCTAGGGGAAACTGAACGGGAAATGGTCAGCATCATTCAACAATGCTTCGATATGAGCGTTCTCCCCGCACTTTTTGCTTTCACGCCGATTTCCGGCACTACGCTGGAACACGCAGCTCAACCGACCGTTCAGAAGTACAGGCGAATGCAAGTTGCTAGATACTTGATCGTTCACGAAGTCGCGGGGTTTGAAGACATGCGCTTTGACCAGAACGGTTCTCTCTCTGGTTTCGGTGTTGGGAAAGAGGTCCTATCGCGAATAATCCGTAGCGGGGAACCGTTCCTGACTTCAGGATGCCCAAATTGCAATCGACCGTATTATAATGAGAAGCCCAGCGGGCCGATTTACAACTATCCAAGAGAATTGACTGATAAGGAGCTTTCAGAAGCCCAGATGCAATTAGGTTTGGAAGAGTGGTAGCCTTCAAAATCATGATTATCAATCGTCTTCCTGCAGATCGACTAAGTCTTAGAATCGGTTCTGGTGTTTGTCAGTCGAAAAATCTATGTGTAGGATGCGCGTTTATGCATGCTAAAAGGTTGGTGTAGGAGTTGGTAGAGGCGTCTGTTGAGGACAAGAGGATAACCCTGAAGGAAGCGGTGAAGCTTGTTCCAGATGGTTCTCACCTTTTCTGGGGAGGTTTCGGATTTCAACGTCCGCCTATGGCTTTCGCCCACGAACTTGTGAGGCAGAACAAGCGCAACTTGACCATCTACACTTGCGGTTCTGAAATGGACATTGACATACTTTCAGGTGCAAGAGTCGCCTCACGTTATGAATTGGCATTCTACGCGATAGAGGGCATAGGTTTGGTGCCTAACATCCAAAGGAGAATCCGCGAAGGCGCAATAGAAATCGAGGACTACTCAAACTTGGCCATGGCCCTGCGATTCCTAGGCGGTGCGCTAGGCGTGCCGTTCATGCCGTTGAAAAGTATGCTAGGCACTGATCTTCTTGCAAAGAAACGCTTTAGATCGAAGAAGGCGGAGGTAATCGAATGTCCGTTCACGGGAGAGAAGGTTGTGCTGGTTCCGTCTGTTCGGCCAGACTTCAGTATCGTGCATGCTCCACGCGTTGACAGAGAGGGGAACGTGCAGATAGACGGCATAAAGGGCGAAGACGTTGAGGGTGCGAGAGCTGGTAAGAAAGTGATAGTGCTGGCCGAGGAGATAGTAGACACTGAGTTTATACGTTCTCAGCCCGACCAGACGGTTATCCCGAACATTTATGTTACTCACGTTGTTGAGTGCCCCTGGGGTTCATATCCGATGATGGTCTACAATTACTACGATTATGACATGGAGCATGTGCGAATGTATTATGATCAATGCAAGACTGAAGAGGGTTGGCAGAAATACTGCGAAGAATACATCACAGGCGTCAACGACCATGTAGAGTTCTTGCAGAAAATAGGAATCGAACGCCTGATGAAGCTTAGAGCCAAGAAACCATTTCCATACTAGGAGGAGAAACGTGAAGATGACCAAAAGATGTGCGAAACCTGAAGAGTTTACAACTCTGGAACTCATGGCCGTGTGCGGCTCCAGACAAATCAAGAACGGAGACGTAGTTTTCATAGGCACAGGCCTGCCGCTGATTGCAGCCATGCTGGCCAAAAAAACACATGCGCCTAGGGCGAAAATTGTCTATGAGGCTGGTTTCATTGACTCAAACGCAAAGGACATAGCTTTGTCAATAGCGGATTCCAGACTTGGTTACCGCGCGTCCGCGGCCATCGGGTTGATCGAGACTCTAGGGTTGATGTTGCAGGGGGGACATGTGGACGTGGGGTTCGTCGGCGCTGCGCAAATCGACGAGTACGGAAACATAAACACCACCTACATCGGAAGCTTTGAGCATCCCACCGTCAGGCTTCCTGGAAGCGGTGGCGGAAACGACATAATCTCCTCGGCCAAGCGCTTTGTAGTCATAATGATGCATGAGAAGAGGAAGATGGTGAAGAAGCTTGACTATCTGACAAGCCCAGGCTTCTTGGACGGCCCGGGAGCCAGAGAAAAGGCTGGGCTGATGGGCAACGGCCCTTCGCTTGTGGTTACGAATCTATGCCAGATGGACTTTGACCCAGACACAAAGCGCATAAGATTGGCCACTGTTCATCCGGGCGTTTCGGTCCAGCAGGTTTTGGAGAACACTGGCTTCGATTTGATAGTGCCGAAAAATGTGCAGACGACTGAACTGCCTACTCCTGAAGAGCTAACACTTTTGAGAGCAATAGACCCCGGCGGCATATACATTCCGAGAGCTAAGTAATCGGCGTTTTTTCCTGGTGAAGCTTGGGTTTCTGTCTTGTGACCTGTTCGACTATTCTCCAGAATTCCTCTTCTGTTAAACCTCTCCGCAGGTCTTTCATCAACTTCTTGATCTGGTAGAAGGTCATCTGTGCTTCGCCTTTATCTATGACCTCCTGCGATCTCTTGATCCTTCTAACGATCTCTTCTATCTCCATCGGCGAGGCTTTGATTTCAGCTAATGCTAGACGGCTTTCAACGAGGCGCCGCCCAATCAGTCTGCCAAGATGGAAAAGTGTTTCCCTTCCTACGATCTCAGGCGGGAAGGGCTCGTATATGAGAGGATTTGCCAACATGGCTTGGATGTGTTCTTCACCCTCGTACGAGAAGCTGTTTTCGCCGATGATCGGCTTGTGGAACTGCACCGGCAACGCAAATGCCTTCTCCGCCAACTGCGAAAGCCCATGGAGTTTGTTCAAGTCCATGCCCGTGTCGATGTCATAGAGCAACTCCAACGAAGTAACGACTTCCTCCAACGGCGCGACTCCCGATCTCTCCCCGAATCCAGCTATGCAAACGTGCAGGTACGACACTCCTTCCTCGACAGCTGCAAGGGTGTTTGCTGTTGCCAAGCCGAAGTCGTTGTGGCACTGGACTGAGAGCGGCATTTCTCTGATTTTGAGTTCTTCCAATCCTTCTTTGATGTGTGAGATTAGGTAGCGCATCGAGAGTGGTCTCAAGAACCCCACGGTGTCAGCTACTACAAGTCGATCTGCCTTAGCTTTCGCCGCCGCCTCAAGGATTTTCAGGATTTCTTCCAGAGGTGTTCTTGACGCGTCCTCCAGTACAAAATCCACTTTCAAGCCGTGTTTCTTGGCGTATTCGATGCTTTCAACGGCTTTCTGCAGAACCTGTTCCCTTGACATCTTCAGCCTATATTGCAGGTTGAGCCCGTTGAACGGTGTGAATATTCGGATTTCCCTTGTCCCACATTCTAAGCAAGCATCTATGTCGTTCTTGTTTATGCGTGCAGACGCGGCTATGCTTGCGTTTTGGAAACCTTCATTTGAGATTCTTCGGACATCGTTCCTTTCTTCTTCGGAAAGTGCAGGGAAGCCCACGGTTATTATGCTTGCGCCCATTTCGTCAAGCATTTTAGCAAGCTTCACTTTTTCAACGTAGGTGAGGAAAACTGCTGGAGTCTGGACTCCTTCGCTCAGGGTTTCGTCCCAGATGAAGACTCTTTCTGGGAGTTTCGGAGGCAGGTTCTTCCTCATGTGATTGTAGTTTGCGATTAATCCTTGGGCTTCAAGCTTTTTGAATATAGTCTTTCTCATTTGCCCTACTTTCCAACAAAGTCAGCGCGGCGTGCAGCTTGTTATTATGTGAAGATTGATATAAGAATTAACGTCTGTTGCAGTGGCAAGACTGTAAAGGCTAATGTAGTGCAACTGAAATAGTAGGCTGTCAACAGTGTGATACATCATGGATGTGTTTGAAGCCGTAGAGAAAAGGAGAAGCATACGCAAGTTTAAGCCAGACCAAGTGAAGAAAGAGGATTTGAAGAGGATTCTGGAAGCTGGCCGTCTGGCGCCTTCTGGCGGAAACCGTCAGCCATGGTTTTTCATCGTTGTCAGAGACTCGGGAACCAAGAATGCTTTGGCTATTGCGTCGAACGATCAGAAGTTTGTTGCAGAGGCAGACACGGTGATTGTGGCGTTGGGCGATTCAGGAGTGTATCCGAAAACAACCACCTCTTCGACGCGGATTCTTCACAAGCAGGACCCAATGATTGCGATAGAACACATGGTTTTGGCCGCAACTGCCCTCGGATATGGAACGTGCTGGATCGGCGCGTTCAGCGAAACCGAGGTCAAGAAGATTCTGAAAATCCCTGAAAACCTGACAGTTGTGGCACTGCTGCCTGTGGGAGTACCCGCTGAAAACCCGTCGCCCCGACCCAGAAAACCATTTGAAGAGATATTCTTCAAAGACTCCTATGGAACGCCACTAAGACTCTAGGCAGCGAAATGCCCCCACATCCGGAAAGCTGATCCTAACGGCTATCTAATCAAGTTCCATAGAATCTTCTGATGTGTCGGCGAAAGTTTAAAATCAGCTGCAACCTAAGCCAATACTGTTCACGGTGACAAGACATGGAACCTTTTTCATGGTGGAACGAAAAACAGAAAGGCCTAATGGAAGATGTGAAGGCTTTCGCCGACCAAAACCTGCCAAGAGGCGAAGAGATTTTCTGGACGAAAGAGTTCCCAATCGACCTGCTGAAGGAAGTCGCCCGCAAAGGCTGGTTCGGAGCTGTTATTCCAGAAAATTATGGCGGGATCAACGCTGGAGTAACGGGCGCAAGCATCGTCTCAGAAGAGTTAAGCCGAGTGTGCTCCGCTCTAGGCGACGCGTACGAGGTGTCGATGTTCGGTGGCGTTGAGCAGTTCCTGACCTTTGGAACTGACGAGCAGAAGCAGAAGTGGCTGCCGAAGATAGCTAAGGGCGAGGTTGTTGGCGCAGTGTGCATAACTGAACCTTTCGTGGGTTCAGACGCGGCTGGAATCGAGACAACTGCCAAGCGCGAAGGGGACCACTACGTGCTTAACGGTAAGAAACGCTTCATAACGAACGCTGGTCTAGCCGATATTTACGTTGTGTATGCACGGACTAGCGAGAAGCCTGAGGACAAGGCGAAGTATCAGCACTTGACCGCGTTTCTGGTTGAGAAAGGAGTGCCGGGCTTCTCAGTTGAGAAAATCAACGAGCTTTCAGGGTGGATTGGGCTTCCCAACGGCTTTCTAGACTTTAATGATGTAAAGGTTCTTACAAAGAATTTGATAGGCCCTGAAGGCGCAGGTTGGAAGGTCATGATGGCCGGCTTGAACTTTGAACGTGTGGTGTTCTCGGCGGGAATGTTGGGACCCATGCGGGAATCTATTCGTCATGCGGTGGCTTACGCTCAGCGGCGCATGCAATTTGACAAGCCAACTATCGACATTCCTTCTAACCAGTCGAAGATTGCAGAGATGTTTGCAGGTCTATACACGGCACGATTGCTGATTTATCATGCAGCCTACCTTCTGGATCAGCACAAAGACGCCATGGTAGAGGCAGCAACCGCCAAAATGTTCACCTCAGACACGTACGAGAAACTCGTAAGCGACGCGGTCCAGGTGATGGGAGGTGACGGTTGGACACGGTTCTATCCAGTTGAAAGCTACCTGCGCGACGCCAAGGTTAACCAGATCGGAGCGGGAACTAATCAAATCATGAGGTTAGTTATCTTCAGAGGCGGCTTGAAGGCTTTGGGTAAGGACTTGAAAATGCCGCGCAGACGGATACACGAGAAGCTCAAGGTTCCGATCTCAACGGTTCAGCCGCCGTCGAAAACAAACCTAAACGAGGAGAGTGTCTTGAAATTGCTGTCAGAAGACTACATGGTGAACCCCGGGCTTTTCATGAGTCGCGAAGACCTTAAAGAGAGATTGGCAGACGCAAGTGAAGAGAAGCTGGACCAAGCCTTGAAGACTCTCGAATCAGAGGGTTCAGTCAAGCTTTACCGCGATGGAAGAGGAACGATTGCGCTTGTCAAGGCGACATATGACGGATTACGCAAGGCGGGACCACTGGAGAAGTACAAGTGGTATCCAGAGTGGCTGAGCAAGGAGTTCATCTTCTGAAGATCCTGCCTTGAAAGTGTGAAAGGGCAACTTGAGGACATGCGCGGACAGTGCTTTTCCACATTTGGACAGCACAGCAGTGACGGACGCGATCCCTTAGATGCTCCAAAGACTGTTGGTTCGGCTTAGCCTTACTCTACTTTCGCCTTAGAAGGACCATGTTGTCGCTTAGGTTCTTGACCTTTTCCAAGGGTTGATCGAAATGCCAAGTGTTGCAGTTGCCTTTCCACCATCCGAGAAACTCGAATTCACCATTCGCCTCAACAAGTAGTTTGAATTCCCGTGGAAAGATAAATTTCAAGTCTTCTTCATGGACAAATCTTTTCTTTTCTCCGTTGTCACTGACTTCGAGCGTCAGTTTTTCCGCGTAGGTCTGGCTGAGTACGTCTTTGAAGCGGGACTCAAAGGTTGTTTTCACTGTGATTCCGTTTCTGGTCATAGTCCATGTTGATTTTGCCTCCATGGTCCAGTCCAAGGTCACATTTTGGA
>Ga0210017_1001390_pt1 | contig 21042 bp, 18 predicted proteins | sample CryGeyCG2014_020_FD_183966 | JGI IMG/M metagenome (GOLD analysis project Ga0210017, IMG submission 183966) | Groundwater microbial communities from aquifer - Crystal Geyser CG08_land_8/20/14_0.20 (SPAdes) (version 2) | ecosystem: Environmental > Aquatic > Deep subsurface > Groundwater | place... | reverse complement strand
AGAAGCGCTTGCGATGCTTATAAGGAGGCAATGGAAGACGTAAAAGAATTCGGGAACCTGCCCGTTCCTTTGAGTTTGCGGAATCCGGAAACAAAACTAATGAAAGAATTGAATTACGGCAAAGGATACGAAAAATATTCCAAGGAATCTTTTCTGCCCGATAAGTTGAAAGGAAAGAAATACTTGAAGAAATAGGGCTGAAAAAACTTCCGAAATTCCCCTTAAAATCTTGGTTCCAGATCGAGGTTGCCGCATCAGTCAGCGCAGTATCGAGGCAGACCGAAGAGCCTTGAATTTACTAGAATTTTTGAAACGGATCCTGGGCGGTCAAGATCCGTACCCATCCTAGAAATCAAGATGTTTTTTGCACTTATAATATGATTTTAAAAAGGGGAGAAAAAACAAACTATCCACGGGCTTACATCCGTGGTATTTTTTCCGCCTTGTTTCAGCCATGAGACGTTAACGTCTCATGGCTGGCATTTAAGGTATTTCATCCACGACCTTACCCGTTTTCATACTCTTGGAATAAAGAGCTAATCGGCGCGGCCAGAGCGATAAAATTTTGACTAAATTGAGACCTTTTAGTAGTATTATGATAGATCTTTATAACAAGGAGTAAAATAATGGAACCTGAAATTACGAAAGATACGCTGCTTGCCCTTGGGTTGGTTTTTCCGGTCTTCGGTGGCATTCAGATTGACCTCAACGTGGTACTTCGCGCTATGCCCGATGGGAGCACACAGCCTGCCTCCTTGTGCGACCACAATTGCACAGATGAGGTTGGCGGCTATACGTGTCCCGCGGCGTTTACCTTAAATAAAGGAGCAAAACCGAAATTCGCTCTGGGCAGTGATCTTCTTTTTTGGATCCAGATGGGTCGCAGCGGGCTGATCCTTGCGCGGAACGCCTTTCTCGAGAAGTACTTCGCCGACTACTGCCGTACATTCGTGATTCCGGTTGCCGTTCAAGCTATTCTCGCCGAGTCATTGCGATCCGATCTATGTGAAGTAAACTTGTTCGGTGGCAACCCGGAAATGCACCCCGAGGTTATCTGGCTCATTCGGGAACTCAAGGCAAGGAATTTTCGCGTTAACCTTACGACAACGGGGCGTCGTTTCCTGACAAACAAGAAGTTCGTCCGGGACTTCGTCGACAATCTGCTCCACCTTCTGGCGCTTAGTGCCGACGACTTCGATCCGGAGCGACTTGATGAACTGTTCACAATGCCGCTCAACGGCTTGGCTTCGGTCTGGAAGCGAATCAATCCGCTTCACGGCCAGGCCCAAAAGCTCGTTGAGGGCATATACGCGGCGCGACTTGTCCAAGAAAAGGGTATTTCGACGACTGTGCTTTTCAATATGGTTCTACATCGTGGTAATCTCCGGTATGTCCGGCGGATCATGGAGGCCATCTCGCGCTACCTTCCGAAAGCGCTCGTCAATCCCTATCCAGCGCAGGATTCATTCGAGTGTGGGAGCGGTCATCTGCTCTCGGCCGAGAACATCCAAGAGTTCACGGAGCTGGTCGATTTTTTCACCAACGAGACCCGGCGCGGCAACTCGAACCTCACAAAGCAGATCCAGTACTGGCTAGTGATGGGTGCGATTCTGGAAAACTGCCGGGAACACCCAATGGTCGCGAGTGAACTCATTGCAGGCCATTACATCTGGCAGTGTTACCGGCATGAGCCGGTTCCGGGCGCGGGGATGTATTTGCAGATCGGCAAGAACAATCCCAATCTCGTGAACATCGGCAACGACACGACGCAGCCTGGCGGCTATCCTGGGTGCTACTGGCAAAACAATACCGTAACCGGGCCTGTCCAGGTGCAGTCAGCAGAGCAGATCGCTCATCACATACTTGGCGGTATGCAGGAGTTGGCAGCGGAAACTTTGTCCCCCTGTCGCGGTTGCTCCATGCCCCGACTGTGGTTCAATATGGTTACGACGGAGCTAGGGCTTAACCCTGGACTTCGAGAATCGTACTTGCGACTGCGAAGACAGCACGTCGGGTTCTAGGTACGAAATCTAAAAACCTCACGTAGGCGGCCTATCAGCTACCTACTTTTATTTCAAAGAAAAAATAAAAAATAGGGACGTTGCCAGATATGTATAAAACCCCTTTGGTGGGCTCGGCTTCTTGCTGTGGTTGTTGGTCTAATTCCTGTGTTGTTAGTTCGTCAGTTAACGGACATTGATTTTGTTGAAAAGCGATTTGATGGTAAAATGATTAAATGAGCGTAAAGGTCGGCTTATTCTTTAAATGTTAATAGCGAGTTTAAATATGGCCAATTCAAAGAATATCGTTATTATAGTTTTAGTTTTAATTATCGTTATTTTGGTTGGCTGGACTTACTATACGCTTACGGTAACCGCCCCTAAAAAAGCAGAAGCAGTTTGCAAGGCAAGTATAGAAAGCGAGGTTATACCTCAAGTAAAGGCAGCAGCCGAAGCAGTTTGCAAGGCAAGTATAGAAAGCGAGGTTATACCTCAAGTAAAGGCAGCAGCCGAAGTAGAATGTACGAATCTGATTGGACAATGCCAACAAACATTGCAGCAACTGATGCAGGTACCCGCTTGCGCGGCCGCATTGGCCCAATAATTTAACCGGTAAACCCGGTGGTGAAAATTCGGAATGGTTTTTAATGTTATTGCGCGGAATGATTAATTAAAATTAGAATTACGATAATCGTGGCATTAAACGCGAAACGGAAAAACCATAAATAACATTGTCCGAATTTCTGCTACCGGGTAAACCTAACCAGAAACCGCTGTTTTTTTGAAATAGCGGTTTTTGCTTGGCAAAATCATTTCGGCCTGGTAAGTGTAGAAAATAGACTTGACACCATTTTCCCACCATTTTCCCACCATTTTCCCACCATTTTTCCATGACCCCATTTTTCTGCGTGTTCGTCGTTTTTGGCATTTATTTAAAAAGAAAAACTTAACACCGAATTTCTAAAGTCAAACAGAAAATCCGGGAAGGAAAAAACCGAGATTGATAGCATTTTCGCTGTCGATGGTATAGATGGTATAATTGAATCAATAATTAAACTAACAAAACAAAAATGTTCCACACGCACCTTATCCCAGAAGAAATTGAAAAAATAAAGAACCTTGAGGGGCAGGCAAGGGGTCAGACAATTAAAAGTGCCTTGCAAACGATAGAGATAATGGAAGGGAAAGAGGGGTTGGAAAAGTTCAAAATAAGACTGAAAGAAATCGGTTGCTGGCTGGATATTTACGAAGACTATAACAAGATTAAGATTTTTGCCTGGTATCCAATGTGGTATGATATTCTTCCGATCGTAGCGGCCGTTGATCTTTTTGCCTGGGACGAGGAAAAACTTAAGCAGTTCGGCGCCTACAACCAGCGGGTTTCGTTCTTTGAAAAAGTTCTTCTGAAGTATTTTATTTCTTTGGATCTTGTTTTTAAATTTACGCCGGAGAGATGGCGCAAAAATTACAGCGTGGGAGATTTTTCATTTGCAGCTTTTAATGAAAAAGAAGGATATGGCATTCTTCAGCTTAAGAATTTTACGGTTCATCCAGCCTTTTGTCATCTATTATTAGGGTACCTTATTTCCGCGAACAAATTTGTTGTCAGTTTTAAGGAAATGACCGGCGAAGAAACTAAGTGTGTTTTTCGCGGAGATCCCTACCATGAGTATTTGATAAAGTGGACAAAATAAAATGGAGGAAAGCAGACATTTGCCGCAAGTTGAAGGAACAATTGACGAAGCAAACAAGGACTTAGAAGAACTGCAGAAGTACATCGGGGAATTAAACATCTTTCTGCCGTTGGCTTTTTGCACCGTGAATCCTCTCAATCGAATTCTGGGAGTAAGCAAGGCCTTCTGCGGTTTAACGGGTTATAGCGAACTGGAAACAACGGGTAATAATATCGATATGTTTTTTCTTGAAAAAAAAGAAATAAAAGAATTTGAAGCAGAAATTATAAACAGAAAAGAGAAGATTGAGCGGGAGTTTACACTTATTCTTAAAAATCAGACGAATATTCCAGTCAATGTTACTGCTCTTGCCCGCCGCGAAGAGACAGGAGAGTTTGTCGGTTATTTTCTTACAATTACCGATATTTCCAGGACGAAACAATTTCAACAGGAGTTAGAAAGACAGGTTGAGGAAAAAACGAAAGAATTGCGGGAAAAAATTGAGGAACTGGAAAAATTCAACAGGATTGTTGTGGGCCGGGAGCTTAAGATGGTTGCGCTTAAAGAAAAAATTAAAAAATTAGAAGAAAAACCCGACAAAAACGATCAAAGCCAGCTGGAAGAAGAAACAGGTTGAAGTTCTATTTTAGTCATTCCAAATCGGATTTCGGCGGCGATCAGGCTAGCCTGTCCTCTGAGCCAGTTTGTAGAAAATGGTGTCAAGTTTATTTTCCCTTCGTCAAAGAGTTAAAATTCAGAAACATCCCTATTTTTTGGTTCTTTTGGATAAAGAAAAAGAGGCAAAAGAAATAGATAGAGAATATCAAAAAAGAAACTCCGGCCGCGGCTTAAAGAACTTAAATGAAAAAAAACTCGCTAAGCATTATCGGCTTTGGCCGTTTCGGCAAAGTCCTTTACCGCCTTTTTAAAGGCGATTTTAAAATCACGCTTTATGATGCCGACCGATCGGTCTTTACCGGAATTAATCTGGCGTCAGGCGACAGATTCAGTTTTAATCTCAAAGATGTTTATAGCAGCGAAACAATTTTTTATGCCGTACCCATTGAGGCGTTTGAAAAAACGGTTGCCAGCCACCGGAAATATTTTCAAGGGCAACTTTTGATTGACGTTTTGTCGGTAAAAAGGCATCCGGCGGAAGTTTTTAAAAAGTATTTAAAAGGAACCGGCAGCCGGGCGATTCTGACGCACCCGATGTTCGGACCGGACAGCAGTAAAAACGGTTTTAAAGGGCTGGCAATAGCGATTAACCGGTTTACCGCTGCCGCAAAGGAATACCGCTTTTGGAAAAATTACTTTCGAAGAAAGGGATTGAAAACGGTGGAGATGAAGCCCGAAGAGCATGATAAAATGGCGGCTGATTCCCAGGGCGTAACTCATTTTGTCGGCCGTCTGCTTCAAGCCTTTAAGCTCAAACCCACCAAGATTGACACTTTGGGCGCCAAAAAACTTTATGAAGTGATGGAACAGACCTGTCACGACAGCTGGCAGTTATTTTCCAATCTGCAAAACTACAATCCTTATACCAAGAGAATGCGGCTTCGCTTGGGCGCCGCTTACGACAAGGTTTACCAACAGCTTTTGCCCGGCCGCGTCAGCAAAAATTATCTCATTTACGGCATCCAAGGCGGGGTGGGCAGCTTTAACGAAGAAGCGATTTTAAGTTATTTAAAGCGTCGAGGCATTGGAAAATACAAAATCAAATACCTTTATACCAGCCCAAAGGTTTTGGCCGATCTGCACAAAGGAAACATTGATTTTGGGTTATTTGCCATTCATAATTCCGTGGGCGGAATTGTGGAGGAATCCATCGAGGCGCTCGCCAAACACAAAATCAAAATTGTAGAGGAATTTGCCATCCCGATCAGACATTTTTTAATGAAAAAAAGAGGAGTTGATTTCAAAGAAATCAAAGCCATAATGGCTCATCCGCAGGTGTTCCGCCAATGCGTTTCCACGCTCAAAGAAAAATATCCTTCTCTTGCGCAATTAAGCGGCAAAGGCGATTTAATTGACACGGCGCAGGCCGCCCGGGCTTTAGCGCAGGGGAAATTGCCGATAAATACCGCTATTCTCGGCCCCAGACGTTTAGCCGAGCTTTACGATTTTGAAATTATTGAAGGCGACCTAGAAGATGACAAAATTAATAACACCAGTTTCCTTTTGGTGAAAAGGTAGAGAAACGAAGACGATGGGAATAACGAAGTCGAACCCCGTTATTTTGAAATGAAAATGGTGAAAATGGTGTCAAGTGAAAATGGTGTCAAGTCTATTTTTGACCCCAGTAGTAGAGCCCCGAAGCAGAACAAGCCTAGAACCAGAGCAAAGCTCGGTTCTGGACAGTCCCGAGCCGAACTTCGTTCTAGTTCGGGGTTCGCTACCGAGTAAACTCCGCTCACTACGGGGCCGGCAAAAAGTCGCCGCTCAGATAAAGCGAGCCTCGCCCAAAATTGGGCGGGAACCCTTCAATAGATTCGATAAACTTACTACAAGAATATTTTTGGCGATTGTGGTTGGGGCGTTGATTGCTGGCGGAGCGGTTTAGTTGATCAAAGAAGTGGCGTATAAATCATGAATAATTTTTACTACTATATTGGAAACGGTGCATACTGTTATGCAAATTCGACCTCGATGCTTCTTTCAAGTATAGGAGAAAATATTCCGTCGTCCTTGATTGAAGTATTGACCGGCGTAGGTATCGGAGCAACTTTGATCAGAAGTAAGAACCTTTTGTATTTTAACAATCAAACACTCTTGCCTGATTTAGGACTAACCAAAGCATTAGATATTTTGGGTTTTCAATATCAAACAAAAGTCTTTGATAAACCAGAAGACTTTCCTATTGACGAGTTAAGAAGAGACTTAAAGATTTCACCTGCCGTAATTGGGCCGTTGGACATGAGTTTGTTGATTTACAATCCAAATCATAAATACCTAAAAGGGGCAGACCACTTCGCGTTAGCTTACGACTTGGATGAAAAATTTTTGTACGTGCACGACCCAGCAGGTTTTCCTCATGTTTTTCTTCCACTAAAGCAACTCAAAGAATCGTGGCAAGCCAACGGAGTTTCTTATAAAAAGGGTTATTATCGTTACACTTTTTCGCCAAAGCGCATCGAAAGTCCATCTGATAGGGAAATATACGAAAGAGCTTTAAATTTTTTCAAAAAAATATATCAAGAAGGCGAAACGCAAACTGATAGAAACAAATATGGGATTGGTGGCGAGGCAATTAGAGAATTTTCAGCCTTTATACAAAAAAATGGACTGAAAGAAAAGGAGAGAGGTCATTTTGTTTACTTTGTTTTGCCACTTGGATCAAAAAGAGCTTTAGATTATTTTAAATTTTTTGAACCATTCAACAAGGAATTAAGCCGTTTGAAATATCAACAATCAAAGATATTTGGTACGGCTCATACACATGCGGTCGACAAAGACTGGAGTTCGCTGACAAAAGCTTTCCTGAATTTAGCGGAAGTTGAAGAACAATTTAAGAACGCATTGTTGAATTTCTAAAGCTGGAAAATGGTGTCAACTCTATTTTTGATAGATAAAGCGGCCGAGACGCATACGAAAAAACGTCCAGTGACGAGCGTTTTTATTCCAAGAGCATGAAAACGGGTAAGGTCGTGGATGAAATGTCTTAAATGCCTGCAATAAGACGTTAACGTTTCATTGTAGGAAATCCTTCGACTACGGTCAGGACAAGTTGCAAAAGCGGAAAAAATACCACGGCCGGAAGCCCGTGGATAGTTTATTTATCTAAAAGGCAGAAGTTTATATAATTGGAGTAGACCAATGATTATTTAGGCTAAGTTTAAGCTATGGCCAAGAATAAAAAAATTGCAATTATAGGCGGAATCATTGCAGTGGCAATCGGCGTTGTCGTCTTCGCTTATCAACACCAATTCTCAGCCCCGCAAAAAGGAGTAGAAGAAGAACGAATCGTTGTTAACCTAACCACTACAGAAACAGAATTGATTTCTAAGCTAAAAGAGCAGGGCTATATTAGAAATGAATGGGCGTTCAAGTTCGTGCTAAAAAGAAAAGGTTGGCAAGGCAAAATTGAGCCGGGCGGATACAAAGTTTCAAAAGGAATGAATGCTTGGAGGTTAGCCGACACCTTAGCAAATAGACCTTACCAAAAATGGGTGGTGATACCAGAAGGATTGCGGAAAGAAGAAATCGCAGAAAGAATGCAAAAAGGACTTGACTGGACAGAAGACACAAAAAAGAATTTCTTGCTAACAGTGAAGAAGGTTACCTCTTCCCAGATACCTACTTGTTAAACTTAGATTATACAGGCAAAGATGCGGCGAAAAGAACGGAAAACCAATTCAACGAAAAAACAGCTGATCTTTTTAAAGAAGCAAAAGAAAATAACATTAGAAACGACACCTTAATTGTCCTTGCCTCCATCATTCAAAGAGAAGCAGCCAATGAAGAAGAAATGCCTTTAATCGCTGGAATAATCTGGAATAGATGGTTAAAAGACATCCCATTCCAAATAGACGCGACAATTCAATACGCCCTAGGAGAGCCGGGAAACTGGTGGAAAAAGATAAGACCAGAAGATTACAAGATTGATTCGCCCTACAATACCTACCTTCACAAAGGACGCCCGCCAGCACCAATCTGTAATCCAGGACTGGCAGCAATAAAAGCAATAATCCATTCAGAAGAAACAGAATACCTTTACTATTTACACGATGAAAATAGACAAATTCATCTTGCCAAAACTTATGAGGAACATTTGGAGAATATCGAAAAATATCTCAAGTAAAACCCATGAAGAAAAAAAGAGACACAAAAAATCAGAGCTTATGCCACTTTTCTCACGCGGTAGGACGGCATACTTAACCTACTTGAAATATATTTATTTTTTAGTAAGCTAAAACTTAGCTTTAGTTCTTTTGAGAGTAGCCCGTATTCGAAGGAGCGAAGGAGGATCGCGATGGATCAGCAAAAAGTGGTTTTAATAACCGGGGCCTCGTCGGGGATCGGCAAGGCTTGCGCCGAACATCTGGCAGAAAAGGCATGTCTGGTTTTCGGAACAAGCAGACGAGAAGAGGCGTTGAGGAAGCTTCAAACATTCTCCGGAGGAGGAGAATTGTATCGGCTTCCTATGGATGTAACCGATGCGGAGTCGGTTAGAAAAGGAGTGTCTATGTTGTTGGCGCATACCGGCAGAATTGACGTTGCTATCAATAGTGCCGGCATGGGGATTTTTGGCCCGGTGGCAGAAACTGACGATGCCGAAGCCTGGCTTCAAATGAACACCAACCTAATGGGTCCGTTCAGGGTTTGCCGGGCACTCTTGCCCCATATGCGTCAGGTCGGAGGGCTTATCGTTTTTATTTCCTCGCTTGCGGCAGAAGTTGGCCTGCCTTTCCAGAGTCTGTATAGCGCAAGCAAGGCCGGCCTGAACGGGTTCGCGGAGGCACTTCAGATAGAGGCTGGGCCGTTGGTCCATATGGTCGTAGTGGAGCCGGGAGACTGCAAAACGTCTTTTACCGAAAGACGCAAAATAGTAGAGGGCCACAACGACACTTCTCCTTATAATACTCGTTGCAGAACAGTGCTGCAGTCGCAAGAAAAGGCAGAAAGGGAAGGATGCGACCCAAGCCTCGTTGCCTCTCTTGTGTGGCGGATAATCCAAAATCCACGTCCACGGTTCTGTTACCGAGTTGGCCCGGACGCTCTAACGGTTTCCTTGAGCAGATTCGTCCCACGCCGTCTTGTCCAGTGGTTTGTGGGACGCGACTACGGGCTTTAACAGCCGAAAGTGGTTACCCCCGGGGTAACCACTTTTTCATTCCACATTTATTGATCTGAAAAAATGTTAGTTTTTATTTTGAGTGAAGAGCCGAAATAAAATTCAAAATATACATATACCCTTAAAAGAAGGAAACCCAGAAAATCAGGGTTGACACCATTTTAATTTTTGTTATATAATATTATTGGTTTCGTACAGGAGCGGGGTAGCAAAAAGGAGGTTAAGCCATGAATGCGTTAGGAAGCTGGTTGAGGAAGTTACTTCATCGGCACCGGGTCGATGAAGCAATAGCGGTAACGGGGAAATCTGGTAAGCTTTACAAGGTTTCCCACTGTTTGGCCGACGATATGGTGTTCGACGGCAGACAGGGCAAGTGGGTGTCGCAGGCGGAGTTTGTTCAAACCCACTGATAGCCGTTTCAAATGGGCAATAACAATTGCAACCCCGCTTCATCTTCTGTCAGGCTGGAAAAGTTTTCTGCTTTTCCAGCCTGAAATTTATTTCAAAAAAAATCTATTTCATCTCGTTCTTCTTTTGACACGCCCCCGTAGAAAAAGGTAGACCCAGGAAAAAGGAGGGTGACGTTACTTTCCGGATTTTTTTCAAAGTCGCTATGCGAGCGGCACATACCATCCGGTATGTGTGTCAGCCCCGTATCGACTGGTAACTGTGGGGTGCCTGTCCCGTACCGTATGGTACGGGACGTTTTTTTGGTATAATAAATCAATAATTATTAAAATATGAAAAGTTTTTCTCTGTTTTAATAATTTTAATATCAGCGTTTTTTTTGCTCCGGAAATTTTACAGGCAGCATAACGAGAGGGGAGTTTATTAAAAATAATTATGAGCTATAATACGATAATACTTTAATAAAGGTCGGAACTCTTAAATCTTATTAAACTAATAAATTGAGACCGTTAATAATTCGCGTAAAAAACTGATTTTACACGAAAATACACGAACAAGAACACGAATTTGCGCGAATTGTTTAACATCTCAAGCTATAAGCTTATGAAAATAGGAATTATTGGCGGCGGATTGGCCGGCCTTACCTGTGCATATCGGCTGGCCCAAAAAGGCATAAAAGCAGTTGTTTTTGAAAAGAGCGTTGTTGTTGGCGGCCGGGTACCTTTCTGCGGAGCAGTGGCGACCAAAAAATTTCACTTCAACCTTATTTCTTTAATCGAAGAATTGGGTTTGGAAGAACTGGAAATTCCTTTATTGCCGAAAGAAGAAGGGTTCTTTACTGCCGGCGGACAGCTAATGGGAATGGGCAAAATGCCGATGATGGCGATGAAAAGCTTTGGCGTCAAGGATATGCTGTATTTTATGAAGCTTAACCGGTTTGTGAACGGCGCGAGGTTTAATGTAAGAAATCCTGATCCAAAACTGCTCGAATTGCGAAGCATTTCCTTTGAAGAATACCTGAAAAACTGTCCGATGAAGGTGCGAAAGATAGCAATTGAACCAATGATGATTTTTACCTATGAAAACGATCTAACGAAAATCAGCGCCGAGTTTGGGCTTACTCATATAAGACTTGCCAACGAACTTGGCTCGGGAAAGGCCTTTACCTTTGAAGAGAGTAATATTGCGACCGTAACCAATGTTTTAGCTCTGAAGTTAAGAGAGAAAGGAACAGAAGTTTTAACTATTGCTAAAGTAAACAGGGTCCAAAAAGAAGGGGAGAGGTTTAAGATAATCTACGAAAGCGGAGTAGAAAAGACAGAGACCGTGGCAGAAGTGGACAAAGTTGTACTTGCCACTCCTTTGACCGTGACAAAAGAAATTTTCCCGGAACTTGGCATAGAAACCGATGTTGAGTATAAAATTTCAAAATGTCTTTTTACCGAAGGCAAGCTGAAATGGCCGGAAATGAAGTTTATTATCGGTATGCCGGGAAATCCTGCTAACTTAAGGGCCCTGTTTGGGGTTGTTTCTTATGCGCATTTGGTTTATTCCATGGACGACAATAAACCGGTGGATTTGAACCAGCTTTATGACGAGTATAAAATCTCGGACGAGCAAGTGCTGAATCCGGCGATGCCGATAGTCGGGCCGAAAGCGCGGATACCGGAACTGCAAACCAAGATTGAGGGCGCCTATCTTTGCGGAGATTTTTATTATTATCCTTGGCTGGAAACTGCGGTTGATACTGCGGAAACAGTTGCCGATTTGATTGCCGAAGCTAGCTAAGGCGCTAAGCAAAGACAAAAACAGATAGAAAAACTGGCTCTACCCCAGGAGAAATTTTTGTGCTAAAAAGTTTACCCCGTTAGAAGTTTGCTGGTGAATAATATAGCGGCACACTAAACGAATAGTTTGTCTTCCTTTGGAGGAATAGATTACCTACCCTATTAGATGTTTACTATCTAACGGAGCACCGTGTGCCGCCAAGATTAACAAGATTATTCCGAAATCCACAGTAAATAAAGTTTGCCGTTGCAAATTTCTAACGGGGTTAACCGGGTATGACAGTAAAAATATCTACAAAAGTTTTAATTGCCATTATTTTCTGTCTTATTATAGGCAGCGGTTTTGTTTTTGCGCAAGATTACGATTCCAATACCGAAAGAATAATCTCTTTTCGCAGAGCGGGAATTTATTCGCCGAGTTGGTATCATGGCACAAGTTGGAGTGCTCTTGGGGCAGCAGGCCTAGCTTCTGGATTAGCCTTGAGTTTAGGCAGTTCTTTTACCAGCGCGATTTCATCCTCATCAATTGCCCCTGGCTCTCATTCCGGTTTTGGCGGCCGCGGCGGAGGTGGCGGAGGAGGGGGCGGTGGTTCTTCTGGAGACGGAGGAGGAGGCGGCGGCGGCTGGTAAACCGAGAAAAAATTGTTGGAGATATCGATATATCTTCCGTTCAGGAAAAAAACGGAGACAAAGAAGAAGCCAAACAGGGCTAATCAACCCTGCTTTTGTTTAGATTGTCTGGGTTGGTATAATAAATAAAAATGGAAAACCAAAAGTTAGAATTTAAACTGCCGCCGGTTTCCGTGGTAATTCCTGCCTATAACGAGGAAAAATGCGTCAAAGCGGCGATTGATTCAATTCTCAAAAGCGGTTTTCCCTGCGAGCTGGTTGTTGTCGACGACGGGTCAACCGATAAAACGCCGGAAGTATTACGAGATTTTGGTTTGCAAATCAGAGTTTTTACCCACGAAAAAAACCGCGGCAAAGCGGCGGCAATGGCAACCGGCGTTAAAAATGCCAGGGAAGAAATTATTGTTTTTACTGATGCCGACATTATTGGGCTTAATCGGTTTCATCTCCTAATGCTTACTCTGCCTTTGATCGAAAAGGAAAGCGATGCCGTAATCGGCGTTTTAACAGAGGAACGGCCGTCTTTAACCGAAATTGGCCCCTCTTTTTGGTGGCTGGTGAGCGGCTTGCGGGCGTATTATAAAAATGATCTTTTACCGCTGATTCCCCGTTTTGAGAAACTTGGCTACGGGATAGAGATCTTTTTATACCGCCGGTTCCGCAAGAAGAAGACGCTGGTGATGCCGCTTTCCGGTCTAAGTCACCCCTTGAAAGCAGACAAACTGTCTTTGGAAAAAGCATCGTTTCATTATTTAAAGGAGGGCACGGAAATTTTTAAGGCGGCGGCAGAGGCCGGCGGCCTTAGCCCTAACGAAAAAAATAAGCTTTTGTTGCTGTTTCGCAAATATGCCAGAATCGGCAGGCAAAAAACCGCAAAGTATCTTAAATTGTCAAAAAAAATTTTGACAAAAACAATTAATCAACAAAAATGACCATTTAAAAATGTACCGCAAAGACTGGAAAAACGAATATTACACCATAAAAGCCCACAAAGAGGGCTATCCGGCGCGTTCGGTTTATAAACTTAAGGAAATAGACGAGACTTATAATCTTGTTGAAAAAGGAAACGCGGTTTTGGATTTGGGCTGCAGCCCGGGTTCGTGGCTGATTTACCTTTCGGAAAAAGTCGGGCCAGGAGGAAAAGTGATCGGCGTTGACACGGCGGAGCTGAAAATACCTCGGCTTAAAAATGTGATTTTTCTGCAAAAAGATGTGGCGGATTTGGAAATAAGCGAGCTAAAGAATCTCGCCGGTGTCTATCGGGCAGTGGTTTCTGATCTGTCGCCCTCAACTTCTGGAATACCGGGGCTGGACAACGCCCGTTCTTTAGAGCTGGCAGAAAAAGCGTTGGAAATCGCTTTGGCGGTTTTAGCGCCAGACGGCAATTTTTTGGTTAAGCTTTTCGAAGGCGAAGGCCGCGAGAACTTTTTTGGAAAAGTGAAAAAAAGCTTTAAAACGGCCCGGATTGTCCGGCCGAAAGCGGTTTTCCGAAGAAGCCGGGAAGTGTACGTGGTCGCAAAAGGGCTTAAAATGACAAATGGCAAATGGTAGATGACAAATTAAACTTGATTTGGGTTTTCGCAGTTGGCGTGGTAAGGTAATTTTAAGAAGTCAAGAATAACAACAAAATTCTGCAAAACAAACTATGGAACCAAAAAAAGAGTTTTCTATTGAAGAGGCAAAACAAATTGGAGAATTGCTTGGCATTAAGTGGGACAAATTCGATATCGAGCAATTCCGGCAGGGAATGGACGTGGAGCTGGAACATGGTTTGCGCGACCCGTACACCAACGTTACTGACGACGATCCTCTCATTACCGGCAAAATCGCCTTTGCTCATTTGAACGAATTTCCCGATTACTATACTCGGCTGGCCAAATTGGAAAAAAAAGCCGACGAATATAAGAACCTGCCTTTGGCAGAACCTTAGTTCCTCGCTTCGCTCGGAATAAGAACCTGCCTTGCTAACGCTCGGCAGCCGCCCCCGAAGGGGGCGAGCCTCGCCCAGAAGATTCTGGGCGGGAACCTTGATCCTGATGGATTTGGAAAAAATAATTTTTCGGGGCCGCGATAGAATTACATCTCAAAAACCAAGAAAGTCAAGCGGATATCGCAAATCCGCTTGACAATCCGCTTGACTTTATTTAAAAGCGTGACAAAAGATTTCTTGCGGTTAAGTGATTAAGGCCGGCGTTGACACCAAAAATCCGAGGCGCTACTATAGAGAAATGACTAAGAAAGCTTTTCCGAAATTAAGGAGGAAAAAAACGAAAATGCCGAAGAAACGGAAGAAAGCTTTTATTAAAAAACCGCTCTCCCGGCCAACGAAAAAAGAGCTGGTCGCCGAAATGAAGCTCCGCAGACTTACGTCCGTGGCATCTTCTCCTCTTTATTTGGAGGAGCGAATCCTCCGACGTTCGCCACCAGAAGCTGACTATGGTTGGCGAAGGCCGAAGCCCCGCTTAGCGAGGCGAAGGAGGATAAAAGGTTTAAACCTGCCGGAACCGCCGGCAAAGGATCTTGAATCTATTCGCCAGACAAGAATTCGGGTGATTGGGATTGGCGGCGGCGGCAATTCGATTGTCGGCGAAATTGCCACTAAGATGCGCAAGGCAAGCTTTGTAGCGGCGAATACAGACTTGGCGGCTTTTAAAAAAGTGCCAAAAGGCGTGAAAACTTTTGGTTTTGGTCAGGAAACCACGCACGGTTTAGGAACCGGAATGAATAGCGAACTTGGCCATTTGGCGGCGCAAACCAACAAAGAAAAAATTACAAAATTATTAGAGGGGCAAGATCTTTGTATTTTGATTGCCTGCCTCGGCGGCGGCGCCGGCTCTGGTGCGGCGCCGATTTTTGCCAAGATATCGCGTGATTTGGGCAATATCACTTATGGCATTTTCACTTTACCGTTCCGGTTTGAAGGCGAGAAAAAACTGGAAATCGCCCGCGAAGCGCTGGAAAAACTGAAACCCTACCTTAACGCGCTTACGGTTATACCCAACGAAGCGATTTTCAAAGTGGTGGATAAAACCACGCCCCTAAATACCGCTCTTTCTTTTATCAATAAAAATCTGGCGGATAGTCTTGAAGGTTTAATTGAAACCATTTACGACCCCGGCCTGATCAACATTGATTTTGCCGATTTACGCACGATTTTTGAAGGCCGCGGTCGGCTCGCTTATTTAAACGTGGTCCAAGCCGAGGGTTCGGAAAGAGCCGAGGAGGCGATAAAAAAGATAATGGCTAATCCGCTTTACCCCTACACGGTAAAAGGCGCCAAGGGAATTTTGTTTAATCTTGCTGGCAAAGCTTTGCAGTTGGATGAGGTGGCCGAGATTTCCCGGACAATTTCTAACTTGGTCAATAAAGAGGCAAAAATAATTTTTGGCATTTCCCAAGCCGGAGAGAAACCGGAAGAGCTGAAAATTACCTTGCTGGCTACTGGCTGCAGCGCCAAGATTTTGCCCTTAAAACCAAAAGAAATGGTTGAGAGCAGCGGGGAAAAGAACGAAGAAATAATAAACCAAAAGCCGGAAAGCGAAAAAGCGAAAACTGCCAAACCAGTGCTTCGGCGCCGGCCGCTGATTCGCAGAAAGAAAAAGATTATTCGAAAGAAAAAGCGAGCCGTGAGAAAAAAAGAAAAAAGCAAAGCCACGGCAGTTATCGTTATGGAAAAACCAAAAGCAAAAGTTCAGCCCCGCAAAGCGATTAAACAGGCAAAAAAAGCAGTTGAAAAAGAAACCCAGCCTTCTGAAAAAGTGGCGCCGAGAGAAATAATGGTGGCCAAGCAATCTTTGCCAATACCAGTTAGTGCGGATGCCTCGGCCAGCTTTACTGGCATTGGCGTCAAAGAACTTCCCAAAACTGAATCCCGGGTAAGGCGCAATGCCTTGCAGGCAAAAAAAGTCGTTGAAGAAATCGAGCAGGAAATGATAAACGACGAAAAACAATGGGAGGTGCCTGCCTTTTTGCGCCGGAAAGTCGGCCGGGACCACCGCGAATCATGATTCGCTTTAAATATTAGCTTTTTATTAAGATGAGCGAGAAAAATCCTTTGCCAGAAGCCGGCGGCAGTCTCGGCTTTAACCAGAGCGTCCGCAAGGTGATTATCCCGATTGCTGGGTTAGGCAGCCGTTTTTTGCCGCTTTCCAAATCAGTGGCCAAAGAGCTTTGGCCTTTAGTTGATTTGCCGGTAATTCAGTATATTGTTGAGGAGGCAAAGGCCTCGGGAATAAGAGAAATAATTTTTGTGATTTCGCCGGAGAAAAAGCCGGTTTTGGATTATTTTCAGGAGGCGCCGAAAATCGAGAAGGTTCTAAAAGAACGAAAAAAGACCCAGCTTTTGGAGGAATTAAAAAGAATTACCGATATTTCCAAGGAAATCACTTTCTCCTATGTTTTTCAGCGCCAGCCGCTGGGCGACGGCCACGCGGTTTTGCAGGCGGTTCGTTTGGTCGGGCCGGAGGCCTGCGGCGTTCTTTTCGCCGACGACGTGGTTGAAGCCGGAACTCCTTGTTTGGCACAACTGCTCAAGATTTTCAAAACCTGCCAAAGGCCGGTAATCGCCATTAAGAGAGTGGCGAAGGAAAGAACGCCCTTTTACGGTATCGTGGAAGTGGAAAAAATTGCCAACCGGCTTTATAAAATCAAGAAAATCGTGGAAAAACCGGCCCTGGGAGAAACGCCTTCTGACTTGGCGATTGTCGGCAAATATGTGATTACTCCGGAAGTTTTTGGATATTTGGAGCGCGCCAAGCCCTCGGCCCGCGGCGAGATTATTATGGCCGACAGTTTTCAGGAAATGATTAATGATAGCAAGGTGATTTACGGCTACGAATTCGAAGGCGAGTGGTTGGAATGCGGCAATAAATTGAGCTGGCTGAAATCGCACCTCTATCTTTCCTTAAAACATCAGCAATTCGGTCCGGAACTGAAGAAATATCTCAGAGAGATAAAAGAAGTTTAACCGAAATTTGTTTGTTATTCAATTTTGGGAAGCTGCGAAGAACAGCTTCTGTTTAATTTCCACCCCGAACTAGTGCAAGGCGCGGTTCAGGGCAAATCCTAAATGATTCGCCTGTGGCCGCCAAACGAACGCCAAGAGAGTTTATCATTTTTTATGCGATCGCATAAAAAAACGACAAGTCTTTTTGAAACGTACCTTTTGAAATGTACCGAGATGTTTGGAGAACACTCCTCGAAACATTTGTTTTCTTCAAATATTTGTCTTGAAATATCTGGTTAGTTTCCTCACCTTTTTGACGATCGTCAAAAAGGTGAGGAAAATGAGCGAGAGGGAAAATAATCGAAAAGAGAGGGAAAATGATCAGAAGTGTTCTTGGTTCCAATATTGAGAAGAATTCTTGATCTTAAGTTTATTCGGCAGGGCTGGCATTTGAATTATCTATTGTTTTTCAGGTATAATAACTTAATTAACTTTAAGCCGAATAAAAATATGTTTGAAGTCACCAAAGAAATTTTGAAAAATATTTACGCGCCGCGGCCGGCTGATTCGAGAAAATACGATTACGGCCTGCTTTTGGTCATCGGCGGCTCGGAGTTTTACAGCGGCTCGCCGGCCTTATCCGCTTTAGCCGCTTTTAGGGCCGGGGTGGATATGGTGCGGGTGATTGCGCCAAAAAGGGCGGCTGATATTATCGCCTCTTTTACGCCAGCTTTGGCGGCTTATCCCTTAAAAGGCGATTGTTTGGCCAGCGAGCATCTGGCGACCCTGATTTCAATGTCAGAAGCGGCCAAGGCGGTCAGTCGGGGAAAAACCGCGGTGGTAATTGGCGGCGGAGTCGGCCGTTCGGAAAAAACCCAGAAAGCGATTATTGAATACCTTTCCCAAACGAATATTCCAACCGTGATTGACGCTGACGCGCTTCACGCTTTACGGTTAGACCCAGGCGTTATTTTCGGCAAGCCGTTTTTGCTCACTCCCCATACTTATGAATTTTTTGTGGTTACTGGAAAAGAAATTTACCAGCGGCCGGAAAACGAGAAAATGAAAGTGGTTCAGGAAGAAGCGGCCCGGTTTAAAACTACGATCGTCTTAAAGGGGCCGGTAGATATTGTTTCCGATGGCAGCGAGATTGCGCTTAACCGAACTGGTTGTGCTTATATGACCGTCGGCGGCATGGGCGATACTTTGGCAGGAATCTGCGGAGCATTATTGGCAAGGGGCGTAAAACCGTTTGAAGCGGGTCAGGCCGGCGCCTATATCAATGGTTTGGCCGGCGAATTGGCGGCCAACAAGCTGGGAGAATCAACCATCGCCACTGATTTAATCGAAGCCATTGTCGACGCTATCAAGTTCTAGTATTTAGGATTTCGGATTTAGAATCTTCGTTTTTATGTGTTTGAATCTTCCGCTAAAAGTGATTTCGACGGCTGGGCAGAAAATTGTAGTTGAAGCTGGCGGCGCAAAACGGACCGCCATAGGCAGTTTAATAAAGGTGAAAAAAGGCGATTACGTGCTTTTGCAGAATAATTTTATTGTTGCCAAAATCAGCGAAAAACAAGCGCAGGAGATTAACCATTTAATCAAAAACAAATGAGGAAAGGTTATTTCTTTGTTTTTCTGACCGCAATGATTTCCGGGGTTTCGATTTTTATCAACCGCTTTGCCGTGACCTTTGTTAATCCCTATGTTTTTACCGGTTTGAAAAATCTAGCAGTGGGGATTTTTCTTTTTGGCCTGATTTTATTGCTTAAAAAACAGGAATTATTCGGCGGCCTTTCAAAAAGAAAATGGTTTGGTCTTATTATAATCGGAATTTTTGGCGGCGGCCTGCCTTTTTTGCTTTTTTTTAAGGGTTTGGCAATTACTTCTGCAAGCCAGGCGGCGTTTATCCATAAAACCCTTTTTGTTTTTGCCGCGATTTTGGCCGTTGTTTTCCTGAAAGAGAAGCCGGAGAAGAAATTTCTTTTTGGCGGGCTTCTGCTTCTTTTAGGCAGTCTTTTCTTGCTCAAGAGATTGCCGTATTCACCCAATCAAGGCGATCTTCTGGTCTTTTTTGCCGCACTCCTTTGGGCGGCCGAAAGCGTTTTTTCCAAAAACCTTTTGAAAACAATTTCGCCTCTTGTCGTTAGTTGGAGCCGGATGTTTTTCGGCGCGATTTTCATCGCAGTTTTTTTGGCAATTACCGGCCAGCTTTCCCTAGCGGCAAAGATTACTCTGCCACAGATATTCTGGGTAGGAATTACTTCCGTGTTTCTTTTGGGTTATGTTTTGAGCTGGCACTTCGGCTTAAAAGAGATTCCGGTTCACCAGGCAACCGCAATTCTCCTTTTCGGTTCGCCCCTGACTACCGCACTTAATTTAATTTTTTCCGGGAAAACAAATTTCAATGAAATTATCAGCGGAGCACTGATAATCGGCGGAATTTTCGGCGTGATTGGCTTAAAAAAATTAGCACAGTTAATTAAAAAGGAGAAACCAATTTATGTCCGGCCTTAAACTGGCAGTTCTTTACGGTTTTTATCCTCATATTTTAGGTTTTTGCGGGCCGCAGGAAAAAACGCTCCCGCTAAAACTGTGGCAGTTTCTTATCAGCGGCAGTATTGCCGAGACGGAGGTGAGAAAAATTCTTAAAGATTTTAAGGCGGCTTACGCTTATTATCGGTTGATTGCCAAAGCAAACAGGATTCGCGATCCGTTTCACGCGGAAGTAGTGGAAGCGTATTGGTTGGGCAACGAACTTTTGGAAAAAGTGTCGCTCGAAGCCGTCAAAGAAATGATTGCCAATGATTTTGCCGGTCCGGGCCTGCTCGGTAAAGAAGCGGCGCGCCTAACCGCAGAAAAAATCCCTGTTGGCGCAAAACCGCACCACAGCTTTCATGTTTATTTTATCGGCTCAATCACAGGCAGGATTGAACTCGATGATAAGCTTAGAGACTTGTGCAGGATATCGTGGGGAAAAGTAATAGAAAAATCAAAAATTAAATATCAAACATCAAAAATACAACGTAAAAATCAAAAATATTTAAAAAATCTTGATAAACCAGAAAAAATAATTATTGAGTATCAACCGATTATCAAAAGAGAGAGAAAATATATTTTAGGGAGAAAAGAAAAAAGAGAAATTATCTGGGATAAAAGGCTGGTTCCAGAGTTAAAGGCAGGGGACTGGGTAACTACCCATTGGGGCCATGCGATTCAGGTGATTAGCCGGCAGCAGGCGGAAAGTCTTGAAAAATATACCCGGAAAACAATCAATTTAATTAATGGCCAGAGCTAAAAAAACAAAAAGAACGGTTAAAAAGCCAATTATCGGGATTTTTTCCCTGACTGCCTGCGAGGGCTGCCAGTTTGCTTTACTTAATTTGGGTAAGCAATTTTTTAATTTTTTGAAAAAAATCGAGCTGATTGATTTTTCTTTGATTGAAGACGAGCCGTTTCCTAAAGGAAAAGTGAAAATTGACATTGCTTTTGTCGAAGGAACGCCGATTACCAGCGAGAATGTCCGCTTGCTTAAAAAAATCAGGGAAGAGTCGAAACTGCTGGTAGTAATCGGCAACTGCGCCGCTTTAGGCGGGATAAACAAAATCAAAAATTATCAAGGGAAAGAAAAAACCCTCCGTTATTTCGAGCAAAGCGGGAAACAAGGTTCTCGAAGAGGTTCTTATTTCGAGCAAAGCGGGAAACAAGGTTCTCGAAGAGGTTCTTATTCCGAGCAAAGCGGGAAACAAGGTTCTCGAAGAGGTTCTTATATTTATAAGCAAGTTGGGACAATTGAAAACCCGGA
>Ga0210017_1001386_pt1 | contig 21056 bp, 21 predicted proteins | sample CryGeyCG2014_020_FD_183966 | JGI IMG/M metagenome (GOLD analysis project Ga0210017, IMG submission 183966) | Groundwater microbial communities from aquifer - Crystal Geyser CG08_land_8/20/14_0.20 (SPAdes) (version 2) | ecosystem: Environmental > Aquatic > Deep subsurface > Groundwater | place... | reverse complement strand
TTATTGGCCAGACTCTGGCGGTCCAGCCCTTTAAACAATTATCCTTCCGTGATTACGGCCGGCCCAGTCGCGATGATTTATCAGGCATGTTGCCGCCCAAGCTGGCGCAAATTATGATAAATCTGGCAAAACCTCGCCCATCCAGTTCCCCTCTCCTACCCCCACTATCTCTCCCCCTTGATAAGGGGGAGATTAAGAGGGGGTATGGTGAAGTTATTCTTGACCCCTTTTGCGGTTCTGGCACGATTTTAACCGAAGCCATGCTTATGGGCTATAAAAATTTAATCGGTTCGGATATTTCGCCAAAAGCAATTAACGACACAAAAACAAATATTGCTTGGATTAATAATAATTTTCAATTAAAAATTACGAATTATGAATTATTTAATAAAGACACTAAACAACTATCCCGATTCATTAAGCCAAATTCTATTGACGCTATAATTACTGAACCGTATTTGGGTCCGCAGAGGGGTAAAGTTAAAATTAATGAGGTAGTCAGAGAATTAAATAATTTATACAGCCAAAGTTTGGCAGAATTTGCTAAAGTTCTAAAGCCCAACGGACAAGTAGTAATGGTCTGGCCAGTCTTTCACATAACGCCTAACGCGCAACACCTAATGCCAAACATTAATGGCTTTAAAATAATTAATCCTATTCCGAAAAATTTGCAACAAGATAAAAGAATAAAATTAACTAGCAGAAATACCATTATCTATGGCCGCAACCAGCAAAAAGTTTGGCGGGAGATTGTGGTGCTAAAAAAAATTTAATTTGATTTTTATACTAAATTTAGATAAAATAATATTAAGTTCGTATATAAATAGGCGAAATTTCTACAAACAAACTTTTATATATAAAATGTGTTTATGACTAATAATATGGAGAGTTTGCTTTTGATAATTGGCATGCAAAAAGGGTTTAGATATGCAGAGTCCGAAGCTCTATTGCCGAATCTTTTGAAGTTAAAAAAATCATTCAAAGGAAAAATAGTTTTTTCAAAATTTGTGAATGATAAAGATTCATTATTTGAAAAGCAACTAAATTGGACCGAGTTTCAAAACGAGGAAGATAAAAAACTATTTTCAGAACTGCGAGCTTCAAATAATATTGAGTTTGAACACAATGGATACACGGTTATTAATGAAGCTCTACTACAATTCATCAAAGAGAATAAAATTATAAAAGTTTATCTTTGCGGTATCTATACTGACGTTTGCATCACAAAAACTGCAATGGATCTATTTGATAAAGGTATTGAAACTTTTGTAATTGAGGATGCTTGCAATTCTTTACATGGAAAAAGTATTCACGATTCGGCGATAGAAAGCTTGAGACATATTCTTGGCAAAAAGCAAATTCTCCTAACTAATGATGTTTGTTTGTAGAAACTCAGGGGGACGCTGCGCTTTGGCTTCGTTCCACTACGCCGACCCTCGCCTAACAAGGGATATACGGTTCAGGGCTCGGCTCGACCCTCACCCAAATTTTTCTTCCATTTCGTTCCAGAAAAACTTCGTATATCCCTAACGTTAGGCGAATTAAATAGAATTGTCGTTTCCATCCCGCTGTGGCGGGACGGGAACCCAGGCGAAAGCCGCAGGAAAGTGAATTTAAAAAGTTATTTTTAAAAATAATATTCGTAGCATTAAATTCTGGATTCCGGGTTCCCAGCCATTCGACGGGACAAGCAAGCCCGGAATGACAAAAAAAATAAACCAGAATGACAACAAACAAAAAAGCAATTTAAGTATCCTAAAGTCCCTAACTATTAAATAAGAAATGGCAAACATCACCGTCCTGCATAATATAATCTTTACCTTCAGTTCTAATTAGACCCTTTTCACGGGCTGACGCTTCTGACCCGGCGGCAACTAATTTTTGCCAATTGATAATTTCCGCGCGGATAAAGCCTTTGGCAAAGTCAGTGTGGATTACGCCAGCCGCTTCCAGCGCTTTAGTTCCACGCTTGACTGTCCAGGCGCGAATTTCGTCCGACCCGGTGGTTAAAAAAGTAATCAGGCCTAAAGTTTCATAAGCGATTTTAATAAGTTTATCCAAACCGCTTTGTTCCAATCCAAGCTCTTTAATATATTCTGCCTGCTCTGCTTCGGGCAAACTAGTAATTTCTGCTTCTAGTTTGGCATTAATTTTTAAAACTTTATTTTCCCATAAATTCCCCTCTCCCTGTCTAGGAGAGGGGCTAGGGGTGAGGTTAATATTTAAAACATAAACAATCGGCTTCAATGTTAATAGGCTTAAGTCTCTAATTTGCGCTTTTTCTTCTTCGCTTAAATTTAGATCGCGCACCGGCCTGCCCGACTCTAAAGCAATTTTTATTTTTTCCAGCACGCTTTTTAAAGCAACTGCTTTTTTGTCGCCGGTTTTTACTTCTCGGGCTACTTTATCTAATCTTTTTTGCACCGTGGCTAAATCAGCAAAAATCAATTCCAGATTAATGGTTTCTTTATCACCAGCCGGGTCAATCTTGCCATTAACATGAATAACATTATCATCCTTAAATTCGCGCACCACTTCGCAAATAGCGTCGCACTCTCTGATGTGCGCCAAAAATTGGTTACCCAACCCCTCGCCTTTATGCGCATTTTTAACTAAGCCGGCAATATCAACAAATTCTATGACTGTCGGCGTAATTTTTTTTGGCTTAGATATCTTGGCTAATTGATAAAGCCTCTCGTCCGGCACTTTTACTACCCCTATGTTAGGATTAATAGTACAAAAAGGATAATTAGAGGCTTCAACTTGTTTTTTAGTTAAGGCATTAAATAAAGTTGATTTGCCCACATTAGGCAAACCAACAATACCAATAGATAAAGGCATGTTGCAAATTAAAAATTAAAATGTCCAATTGAATACATTTTGACTTTAGCAAAGAACAGTTAAATTTACAAATTTTTAAAAAATCCGCGCTGAATATGGCACGGCAAACTCTTAAAAAAGACATGCGCGGGCCGAAGAAAAATTGGCACATTAAACTCCTTAAGAGCCTAGAGGAAGATTTAATGTATTTGCAGAAAAAATATAAAATCGCCAAAAAATAAGACAATACTCAATTTTTCTGGTAAAATGAACTTATGCAAACTAAGTGGCATACAATTTCACTGACGGAAGTTTTTTCTGCCACAAAAAGCAAGAGAGATGGTCTTACATCCTCTGACGCAACGCAAAGATTAAAGGAATCTGGACGCAATGCTCTTCCCCAAGAAAAACCGTATTCCAAGATACGGCTCTTTTTGCGTCAGTTCAACAGCCCCTTGATGTATATTCTGCTCACAACGGTGCTCATCTCTTTTTCGCTAAAACATTACTCTGACTCCATATTCATAATTATCGTTTTACTTATTAATACGACCGTCGGGTTCTATCAGGAAAATAAAGCCAATCAATCGCTTCTGGCCCTCAAGAGAATGGTAAAAATCCGAGCAAGGGTTTTACGAGATGGTTATGAGAAAGAAATTGACAGCGAGGAATTGGTTGCAGGAGACATCGTGCTTTTGAAATCAGGCGACAAAGTGCCAGCCGACAGCCGGGTTATTGAATCAAAAGGTTTGAAAGTAAATGAAGCCAGCCTTACCGGCGAATCCCAAGCAGTTGAAAAGAAGGTTGTTGATTTACTTCCAGAAGATACCCCGCTTCCCGAGCGAATCAACATGATCTTCATGGGAACAATTGTGGAAGAAGGACGAGCAGCCGCTGTTATTATTGCAACAGGAATCAATACGCAAATCGGCGAAGTTGTCTCGCTTCTTAAAAAAACAAAAGAACGTCGGACTCCGCTTCAAAAAAAGATTGTGACGCTTTCGCGCTGGCTTGGCGTTTTTATTCTTTCTATTATTTTCATTATCCTTATTGAGGGCTATTTCACCGGGAAAAACTTCGCTGAAGTTTTTGTGGCTTCTCTTGCTTTGGCTGTCTCGGCAATCCCTGAAGGACTACTCCCGGCAATAACCGTTATTCTTGTTTTTGGGATGCGGCGTATTTTCAAAACAAATGGCTTGGTGCGGAAACTGTCCGCCACAGAAACTTTAGGCGGTGTTACCGTTATCTGCACTGATAAAACTGGCACGCTCACCGAGGGAAAGATGCAAGTGAGTCATATCTTAACAAGCACCCGGGAGTTGATGAGCGATGGCCTCAACGGACTTGCCAAAGGAGAAAATGCCAACGGCGTAGAATCGCACATTGCCGCGCTCAAAATCGCCGCTCTGGTAAATGACGCTTTTGTAGAAAATCCCGAAGCCGAACTGCAGGAATGGATAATGCGCGGCAGACCAACTGATCGGGCTTTGCTTTTGGCGGGAATGCAGGCCGGCTTAAATAAGCACGAACTTGAAAAACAATACCCGATTATTGATAGAATTAATTTTGAATCGGACTATAAATATGCGGCCACCTTCCATCAGGTAGGTAAACATAAAAACTCGCTCTATGTTATTGGCGCGCCGGAAGAAATCATTGCGCGTTCCCTTGATTTGGATATTGATGGAAAAAAAGAAAAACTCGGCACTTCAGAATCCGACAAATTAATGCAAAAATTTGAATCATTGACGCAAAAAGGCTTGCGAGTACTTGCCTGCGCCCATAAGGATTACAAGGCTGGCGAAAAATATCAAAACCTTAGTGACTTGGTAAAAAAACTTACACTTGTCGGATTTATCGCTCTCAAAGATCCGCTTCGCCAAGAGGCCAAAGAATATATCGCTATTACCAAAAAGGCCGGCATCCGCACCGTTATTGTAACGGGAGATCATCGTTTGACAGCCAAAGCCATTGCCGAAGAAATCGGGCTTGACGCCAGAGATGAAAATATAATTGATGGCAAAGAATTGGAAACCATCAACGACGAGAAATTAAGAGAAAAAGCCAAATATATTTCCGTTTACGCCCGCGTTTCCCCTCGCCATAAATTAAGAATCGTTGCCAGCCTTCAGGCAAATAAGGAAGTGGTGGCAATGCTTGGGGATGGAGTGAACGATGCCCCGGCCCTGAAATCCGCGGATATCGGCGTGGCGGTTGGTTCTGGCACTGATGTAGCAAAAGAAGTGGCTGACTTGGTTCTTTTGGACGACAATTTCAAAACAGTGGTAAAAGCGATTGAGCAAGGACGAGTCGTTTTTGGAAACATCCGCAAAGTTTTCGTGTATTTAGTTGCCGATGATTTTTCCGAGCTCTTTTTATTTTTAGGAAGTCTGGCGATGGGATTTCCTCTGCCGTTGTTGCCCGCTCAAATCCTCTGGATCAATCTTGTGGAAGATGGTCTACCTGGTATCACTCTAACCACCGAGCAAGAAACAAAAGGAGTAATGGAAGAAAAACCCAGAAATCCCAAAGAGCCGATACTTAATAAGCCGATGAAGCATTGGATAGCCGCCATATTTTTAATTACCGGCATAGCGGCATTCCTTTCTTTCTTTATCCTTTGGAAATTAACCGGTGATATCCAAAAAACACGAACACTAATATTTGCTCTTATGTGTTTTGATTCCCTGATTTTCGCGTTCAGCGTCCGTTCGTTTAAGCGAACGATTTTCAGAAAAGATATTTTTTCTAATCGCTATCTTGTCGGAGCGATGGCAATAAGTTTTCTGCTGCTCATTGGCGCAATTTACTTGCCGCCACTGCAAAAACTTCTCTCAACGCAGCCACTCGGCGCAATTGAATGGTCAATTATCTTTGGTATAACCTTGACAGAAATTTTACTGATTGAAAACTCCAAGAAAAGAATTTTTACCCCGTTAGAAGTTTTATAGCGGACAATGTATTGCGTGAGAAAAAGCCGTAGGCGAGTTCGCAGAATATAATTGTAAAAGCAATAATCCAGCTGAACGGGATACAATAAAAAATCAAATGTCTATCTTTAAATCAATGCCAAAAAATATAATTCAGACTTCTAACGGGGTTTATTTATGACTAAAAAACTTCGCAAGTATGTCGAGGAAAAATTCAGCAAAGAACGGATGGCTGATGATTATAAAAAAACTTACTATGAATTATGCGAACGAAAAACATGACAACTAAAAAAATTGCCGCGAGGCTTGAGGCGGATATACGCGAGCTTGAAGATCGCGAACACGGCTACATACGAGCGGGGCTTCCACGATTCCCTGCCCTTTTCGGAAGAGATTCGTGCATCGTCTCCTGGCAGCTGATCGACTACGACCCCGATATTGCTCGCCACACTATTGAAATTCTTGCCCGGCTTCAGGGAAAGAAAATAGACAATACCAGCGAAGAGGAACCTGGCAAGATTATTCATGAGTGGCACCCGAACCCCGCAAAGTATAAAGCTCTTGCTTGGCCTCTTCCTTATTACGGCTCGGTGGACGCGACGCCGCTTTTCATATACCTTTGCGGTCTATATTACGAAAAGACTGTGGATACTGAATGGCTCACAGCTTATTGGCCGCACATTGTTTCCGCGCTTGAGTGGTGCGAAAAGTATGGAGACCTTGACAGAGATGCTCTTCTTGAATATAAAAAGAAAAATTCAGCCGGCCTTACACATCAGGGATGGAAAGACAGCCACTTGAATCATTTAAATATCAATTCTCCCGTAGAGCTGATTGAAGTTCAGGGATATTATTACGCCGCCTTGCGCGAGGCTTCGGAGCTTGCACTCATGCTCAAAGATACGAAACTCGCTCGCCGTCTTGCTAACCGATCGGAAAAAGTAAAAGAAAACTGCATTAAAAAATTCTGGCTTGCCGATGAGAACTTCTTTGCTTCCGCGCTTGCCGAATCAAATGTTGCGGACAGACGCGTTATGTCAAACCCCGGCCACATCCTTTTTACTGGCATTTTGGACGGTTATGATAATAAAATAAAAAAGACGGTGGATCGGCTTTTTCAAAATGATATGTGGACGGCATACGGTATCCGCACCCACGCGGAGTCAAATTCTGATTTCAACCCCATGAGCTATCATCTCGGATCGATCTGGCCGCATGATAACTGGATCATCGCACAGGGATTGAAAAAGTACGGCTATGAGAAAGAATATCAAAAGATTAAACAGGGACTACTTAAGGCATATTCCAAACTTGGTGAAATCCCGGAGCTTTACGCCGTGGCCGGCGGTAAAATTAAAAAAATTCCTGTCGCCTGTTCGCCTCAAGCGTGGGCCTCTAGCGCATTATTAAATTTTATTTTAGAAAAATGAGCCCCGTTAGAAGTTCTTGGCAGAAAAATTTAATAAATTTTTTCTGCATTGATTAAGACGGGTATTACAAAAATAGAGCATGTTCAAAAATAAGAGAAACAATCCTGTAAGGCAGACTTCTAACGGGGTGAGAAAACTTCGCATCGCCGCAATGGTTACGGGTCTCATTTTATTTAAAATTACCAGCCAAAAATTGACTGATTGTTTTAGGCACACACTTTTGGCGGTTTTAATTAGTTGATAAAACCTCATAAAATGTTACGAGTTATGAGTTACGAGTTACGAGTTATGAGTTACGAGCTGCGAGTTACGAGTTACGAGAAAAGCATTGCCGCGCCAATCGCGCCGGCCTGGTCGCCTAACGAACCTTTAACTATTTTAATCTTCTTGGCCGCTGCTGACTTAATATAAGTTCGCATCGCTTTTTTGGTTTTAGACAGGAATAAATCACCTGAGCTGATTACACTGCCGCCTACCACTATTACCTCTGGGTCAACAATATTTACTATATTAGCCAAACTAACGCCTAAATAATAGCCAAACTCCTGATAGGCCTTTTCTGCCAAAATATCGCCACGATAAGCTTCTTCAGCCAAACTGGCCGGATTATTCTGCGCCAGCTTATGATAGGCCTCTTCTAACCTGACGCCATTTAAAAAATCTATTACCAGCCAGCCCGGCTCGCCAGCTCCGCCATGAGCTCCCAGATAAATTTCGTTGTTAAACCACCAAGCGCCGCCAATGCCAGTGCCAATAGTTAAACCGAAAATATTCTGATATTTTTTGCCCGCACCAATTTTGGCTTCTGCCCGCGTAAAGCAATTAGCGTCATTGTCTAATTTAATTTTTAACCCTAGTTTAGCTTCCATCTGCTCGGGTATTTTTTGCCCGTCTAACAAAGGCAAATTGGGCGCGGTTAAAATTTTTCTTTCCTGATAATCAAGTATAGCAGCTAGGCCTACGCCAATCCCTTTAATTTCAGCCTTACTCTGCTTGGCTTTAGCCAAGAGCGGCTCAATCAAAGCATTAAGCATAATCATAAAATGCTCCAAAGTATCCTTAGGCGTGGCTAAAGCATAATCAGCCAAAACTTTAATGCCGTCAAACAATACCGCGGTCATTTTGGTGCCACCAATGTCAACGCCGATGGTGTACTGCTTTTTAGTATTAATATTTGTCATATATTACATTTTAAAACCAGTTATTGTTGCCATAATATAACTTATAACCTATAACCTATAACTTATAACTGATTTTTAAAGTTTAGTACGATTTATTAAACAACATCCTGGCTTCTTCCCATATTGCTGGATTATTATTTTTCTCTTTTTCCCAATACCACCATTCCGCGCCCCAAAGGTAAAACTGGCGGAAGCCGGCTTGGCGAGCAAACTCTATTATTTCCCTGAATTTTTCTAAATTCATGGTGCGGTCGCGCTCGGCTTGGCTTAAATCCTGATAAGGCTGGGGCCCCCAGGGTTCGGCTTGCAATTCAATTACCAGCCATTCTTTGGGGTGAGCAAATATTTTCGCAAGATTTTTTTTCAGGCGAAAAAAGCCAGGTGTAATCGGATAATGAATATAGCTTTTAAAAATTTTAGAATAAGTGTCGCGATACATAGTAGTACCGAAAATATCAGCCCGTCTGGCCGCCGGAATCCAGACTGAAAGCTCGCCAGAATCAGTAATAATAATCGGCCGGCTGTCCAAACTTCTTACTAAAGCGATCTCTTTATCTAAAAATTTGCTATCTAAAGTAGGACAATCGCCGAAATGAGCTAAAAATGGCTCGTTTTCAACTTGCCAAGCAGTAATTTCTTCTTGGCTTTTATACCTTTCCACTACTTTTTTAATATACTCTAAAATCGCTTCTTCTCTTTGCACTTTAGTTAGACCATTGGTCCAATCAGGAAAATGACACTCTGGCCAGCGCGGTAAACGGCCGCCAACTGCCAGAATTATTTCCGCTTGCGCTTGGCTGGCTTGCTCTAATTGCCAATCCAAATCGTCCCAATAATATTGGCCGCTAGCGCTCTCAATTTCATTCCAATAAGCTGGCAAGCGAATTTTTTTTACCCCTAAATCATTTAAAATAGCTAAATAAACTGCTTGCCAGGCAAAACCCAAGTCCTGGGCCTGCTTTTGGGAGAAAGTAATGCCATATTCTAATTCTTCTTTCTGATAAATATGGCCCTGGCTGAATAAAAAAAAGAAAAATATAATAATAACCAAAACAACAAAAATATTTTTTAATGTCCGTATGTTAAACATAAAATTTTGTTAAGCTCTGTCGCCGAATACATTTTAATCTAAAATTCCAAATCACAAATTACATTAAATATCTAAAAATATCCAATTATAAATTACAAATCACAAATTACAAATTACAAACAATATCTAAATTCTAATGACCAAAATTCAAAACAAATGCCTTAACTGATTTTATTATTTAAATTGTTTTATTTTGTTTTAGTATTGTTTGGTATTTTGAATTTTGAACATTAGAATTTGTTTGTAATTTGGGATTTGTAATTTGGTGCTTTTAACTTGGTGCTTACAATTTGGTGCTTGTTATGTAGCAATAGGATCTTTTATTTTATGGACACTGATCAAAATAGACACTCACTACTATACTCTAAACCAGTGGTTAAATAAATTAATCTGCAAAAAACAAAATGAGCAATGCTATAAGCGGCGAAAATTATAACTAAGCCAATGACAGCAGTAGTAATTTGCGATTTAGCTTCTTTAACTTTGTCTTCATCGCCACCAGCTGTCATCCATTTGAAACCTGCCCAAACGAGCAGCGCCAAAAAAATTATCCCCAACAGATCCAAAAAAACCTTAATAATCCGCGCCATAACCATTACCATCGAATTTGACGGTTGGTCGCTGCTTTGACCGTAAGCTTTATCACGGATTTCATTCAATCCGCCCTGCTTAACCATATTTAACCAGCCTTCTTCGGCTCTAACGTGGTTAACTAAAGAAAGATTAGTTAGCGGAGAAAATAAAAATAAGAGAAGAAGAAAACAAACAATTTTCTTCAGCCAAATTGGAAAACAACTTTTTTTAGTTATTGGCATATAATTTATGTTATAATAAAATTAGAGCTCATCTCAAAAATAGCTATAAGCCATTTTTGCGGATTTTTCGAGCGAAAAATCTGAAAATAGAGGAAAAATAGCGGGCTCTTTTGACGATATTTTCAGATTTTGCAGCCGAAAAATACCGAAAATGGGCCATAGATTATTTTTGAGATGAGCTCTAGTATTTATTAGTATCATTAGCATGCATTAGTATATTAGTATCACACTTATATTATAACTAAAATCAGCTGAAAAAACAATTTATGCGCCTGGCAACTAAAATAGCCTACAATACTATCGTGCAAATAATCGGTAAAGTTATCGCCACTGTCTTCGGCTTGGCAGCCATTGCTATAATGACCCGCCACTTGGGGCAAACCGGCTTTGGCCAATATACTACCATCATGACTTTTCTGTCGTTCTTTGGCGTGATTGCTGACTTGGGCTTAACCTTAGTCACAGTTCAAATGATTAGTGATGAACAGGCTGACCACAATAAAATTTTAAGTAATCTTTTTAGCTTACGCTTAGCTTCAGCAACCATTTTCTTGGGCTTGGCTCCGTTAATTATTTTCTTTTTTCCCTACGATCCGTTAATAAAACTCGGCGTCGCTATCACTACCCTGTCGTTCTTTTTTACTGCACTAAATCAAATTCTGGTTGGCCTATTTCAAAAACATCTAAAAATGATTATTGTCTCTCTAGCAGAAATAATTGGCAGATTGGTTTTACTGGCTGGCATTATTTTGGCCATCAAGCTAGGATATGGCTTAATTGGCATAATGATAGCAACTGTTATTTCTAGCGCAATCGGCTTTGCCATTCATTACTGCTCCTCTGGCCGCTATGCCACCATTAAATTAAGATTTGACCCAGCTGTTTGGCTTATTATTATTAAAAAATCCTGGCCGCTGGCCTTAACTATTGTTTTCAATTTAATCTATTTACGAGCTGATACTTTACTGTTGTCGCTACTCAAAAGCCAAGCCGAAGTCGGTCTTTATGGCGCCGCCTATAAGGTGGTTGATGTTTTAACCACTCTGCCTTTTATGTTTGCTGGTATTATTTTGCCCATTGCCACAGCCAGCTGGATCAATCAAGAAACTGAACGCTTTAAAAATATCATGCAAAAATCTTTTGATGTTTTGGTAATTATGGCTATCCCTATGCTTATTGGTGCTCAATTAACGGCTCGCCCGGTAATGACACTCATCGCCGGGTCTGAATTTGCCTTAGCCGGCGCGGTGCTTAAAATCTTAATTTTAGCCACTGCCATAATTTTTCTTGGCTGTCTCTTTGCTCATGCAATAATTGCCCTTGACCAGCAGAAAAAAATGATTGGCGCCTATATTTTTACCGCCCTGACCGCTCTCGCCGGTTATTTGATTTTTATACCAAAATATTCTTATTTTGGCGCTGCCTGGGTAACTGTTTATAGCGAGTCAGTTATCGCCCTAGCTTCATTTTATCTAGTAATTAAATATAGCGGCTTTAAACCAAAATTACCTGTCTTATTTAAATCATTAGCCGCTTCATTAATTATGGTTCTGGCGATTTGGCTAACCTTAAATAAAATTAATCTAATATTAGTCTTAAGCTTGGCTGTTGTTATTTATCTTTTAGCACTTTACTACTTCAAGGGAATAACGCGCCAAGATATTTTAGATTTATTAAATAAATAATAGCATTTACTATACCTGACAAATTATCAGCCCAGGTTAAATAAAAATATTTTAGAATAATTAAAAGAAAGGAAAATTCTAATATCCAATTTCTAATTTCCAATTAATGTCCAATGACAAAATGCTAAAAATTAATATTATAAGGGAGCAGAATTATTCCTTCTAATTATTCTATGGTATAATTGTGTTTTGATCATTGGGCATTAGAAATTTTATTGGAAATTGGTAATTAGAAATTGGAAATTCAGGGGTTAATTGGCAGGTTAATATCAGCTAAAATTATTAAAGCGTCTAAGTTATAAAAAATTATGAACTCTGTTAAAAATAAAGTCCTACTAATTAATTCAATTGCAGACAAAGCTAAACTACTAATTGATTTATTTGATGAGCTGGTAGCAAAAAATTTTCGTTTTTACCTGCTGTCAAGTCAAACCTGCTTAATTAAACAATTTCAAGATAAAAATTGGCCGGCTAAAAAAATTGCGCTCGGGCCAACAGTAAAAAATAAATTAAGCCAAGCGCTTTTTATCTCTTGCTCGCCTTGGTTATTTCTTAAAATATTATTAATATTATTAAATTATCGATTAAAAGAAAAAATTACTGCTATAATCTGCTTAGGCTGGACTGAAAAAATACTAGCAACTATGCCAGCCAAACTGCTAGGACTAAAAATAATTTGGCTGGAAGAGCCCAGCTTTAATTATCAGGAGCTAAAGTTCAAGCGCCTGTATAAGTTAAATTCGCGTTTAGCTACTGTTATTGTTTTTAACAGCTATACCAGAATTCAGCTAGAAAATACTGGCTGCAGCAAAACAGTAATTACCCTGGTTCAACCGGCTATCAAAACCAGCGCTTATCAAGATAATCTTTATAATAAATTAGCTCAAGCAGAACAAAAAAATTCCCGGCGCAAATATTTTACCATCGGGACTATTACTGATTTAAACCAGCGGCAAAAAATAGAAACTCTTTTTCAAGCAGTAAAAATTTGCCAAACTGTTATTCCTAATCTGCAGCTTATTATTGTTGGCGATGGCGAGGAAAGAAAAAATTTAAGCTGGCTGGCCAAAAAAATAGAAATTGATACCCTGGTCTGGTTTGTTGGCGAGCAACAACAAACCAAAAAATGGCTGAATAGCTTTGACCTTTACTTAGTGTCTAGTGAGTCGCCAAATTTAACAGACTACTATAACATACTTGAGGCAATGGCAACTGGCTTGCCAGTCATCGGCCCGCGCCATTTGGGCCTCGAGGATATAATTTCTGAAAATAAAACCGGATCGCTCGTGGAAAACGGCAATCAAGAAATGCTGGCGCGTCAAGTTGTAAAGATAGAGCAGGATAAAAAACTGCGTCAGCAGTTAGGTAAAAATGGCCAGGAACGACTTAAACAATTATTCATCTTTGATAAAATGGTTAATGAGATGGCAAGTATATTAAAAATTAACTGCTATTAAGTTACAGAACTTACGCGCTTAAAAAATATTTGTTAAGAATCAACTGCGTAAATCCTGTAAGTTATTATCTTTTTTTATTTAATAGCTCAAAACCCAATATGAGTTCTCAGATGATCATAAAAATAACCGACCAAAACTCTAGCCAAAGATTGGACAAATTTTTGACTAAAGACGGCTCAATTAATTTATCGCGCCAACAGATTCAAAAATTTATTAAACAAGGCGCGATTACTGTCAACGGCCGAACAACCAAACCACATTACCTGATTAAGATGGGAGATTCAATTATAATTAATAATCCGCTAGCTTTATGGCTAAAGACAACGCCAGCTGAACATATTGACCGACCGCCATTAATTCGCTTAGCAGTAATAGCGGAAACTGCTGACTATTTAGTGCTAAATAAACCGGCCGGGTTAGCAGTACATGGCAGCAATAACCAAGAGCAAACCTTAGCGGATATTTTAGCCGCCCAATATCCTAGCATTAAAAAAATTGGCGATGACCCAGAACGCCCGGGGATAGTCCATCGCTTAGATAAAGAAGTAAGCGGCTTAATGGTCGTTGCTAAAACACAAGCTGCTTTTGCTGACCTTAAAAAACAATTCCAGCAAAGAAAAGTAATTAAGCAATACATCGCTCTAGTTTATGGCAAAATTAGCGTTCCCAGTGGAATCATCAACTTTCCTATTAAGCGATCCGCCAAAGGCTTTAAAATGGCTGCCCTGCCTATTACTAATAAAAAACAAACTAATCTGGCGGGCAGGCCCGCCGGCCAAAGCCCGGCACTGGCGGGCAAGCAAGCGCTAACTGAATTTGCAGTAGTTGGCAATTTCATTAATTATACTTTGCTTAAAATAAAAATTAAAACCGGCCGCACTCATCAAATTAGGGTTCATTTGGCCGCCTATGGCCATCCGGTTGTTGGAGATAATATTTACAGTACAGCTAAAACCAGAATGCAAAATACCAAGCTCGGTTTAAACCGTATTTTCTTAATCGCCGATCAGCTTACCTTCACTGACTTGGCTAATCAGAAAAAAAACTATAAAATAAATTTAACTCAAGAATTAAAAAATGTTTTAAACAAAATCAAGTAAAACTATGGCAAATAATTTATTCATTATTTCCGGCCCGTCAGGCGCTGGCAAAGACTCGGTTATCAGGGGACTAAAAAAAATTTTACCAATCAAGCAGCTGATTACCACGGTTTCGCGACCGATACGCGCCGGCGAACGTCAAGGCAGGCCATATTATTTTATAACAAAAAAGCAATTTAAAAAAAACATCAAGCTGAATAAATTCTTTGAATATGACCTGCATTATAATAATTATTACGGTCTAACTTACCAGGAAATTAATAAAACCAAAGGAAGCAAAAAAATTTTTTACTGGCAAGCCGAATACCAAGGAGTTATAACGGCTAAAAAGAAAAGGCCGGAAATAATCGCCATTTTTATAAATTCGCCATTAAAAATTTTAATCGCCAGAATGCGTCAGCGAGAAACAAAAATGGATGAAAAAATTTTTAAACAGCGAGTTAACGACACCAAGGAATGGCTAAAACATCTTGCTATCTATGATTATGTCGTAAATAATAAACAAGGCAAATTGGACCAAACCATTAAAAAAGTAGCGAATATTATTAGAAAAAATCAAAAATCGATTATTGACAAAAAATAAATCTTATTATAATATAGATAAGCTGATAATTTAACTAATTTTAGATAGAACTACGGCTGTTCTATTTTTTTAAATCTTTTAAATTCAAGCAAAAATATTTACCCCATTAGAAATTGAGAAATTCTATCCTAAATCTCTTGGGGTCAAAAAAAATATGAAACAACAAAACCAGAAAATTTCTAACCCCATTAATCCCGCTTCGGCGGGGCTAAGCGGGGCTAATGGGGTGGGAGAAAAAAAACAAGCTGCCGCCAGAGAACGCGTTATACCGGAAATTAAACCAGGCATGTCTATTAGAGTCTATCAAAAAATCAAAGAATTAAATCCTAAAGGAGAAGAAAAAGAAAGAATGCAATATTTTGACGGCTTAGTTATTGCTAGAAAACATGGCCAAGAGGCCGGAGCCACTATTACTGTGAGAAAAATTTCCAACGGCATAGGTGTAGAAAAAATCTTTCCTCTCAACCTACCAACTATAACTAAAATTGTCATTAATAAGCAAGCCAAAACTAGGCGCGCTAAATTATACTTCTTAAAACGCGGCTACAAAAAGAAACTAAAAGAAACTAAAGTCGCTTAAATTTATCAGTCATTAATAATTTTATACTGGGACTGTTTAATATACAAAAATTACTAAGGGTACGTGGAGAAACTGGTAAACTCGCCAGCTTGAGGGGCTGGTGCCCTTAGGGCTTGGAGGTTCAAATCCTCTCGTACCCACCCATGAAAATTTACGATTTACGATTTACGATTTTTAGAATTAAATCGCAAATCGAAAATCTTAAATCTAAAATAAGGGATTGTCGCCGAATGCCATATTTGGCGACAGTCCCATCTCGGGTGTTTAGCTCAGTGGTAGAGCGTCTCGCTTACATCGAGAAGGCCCAAGGTTCAATCCCTTGAACACCCACTAAATAAAATTTAGATTTACGATTTTCGAATTACAACTTATGCGCTTTATTTCTCATTCCGAAAAACAAACCTTTAATTTGGCCAAAAAAATGGCGCGCCAAATAACAGGCGGTCAAGTTATTGGTTTAATCGGCGGACTGGGAGCTGGCAAAACTGTTTTTACCAAGGGCTTGGCGGCTGGCCTAGATATAAAAAAAACTATTACCAGCCCGACTTTTGTTTTAATGCGCATTTACCCTGTCAAATGCTATCAGCTAATAAAAACATTTGTCCATATTGACGCTTACCGTTTAAAAAAAATTGAAGATCTGATTGCTATCGGTGCTGTTGAATATTTTAATCGGCCAAATACTATTACGGTAATAGAATGGGCTGACAAAATAAAACCGATCTTGCCGAAAAGAACAAAATTTGTTAAAATTACTATTACTATCAATAAAGACACTAGAACTATTAATTATTAAAATAAACAAAAATATGCCGGAATTAGCCTTTGAGCCAACACCTCAACAAGAGCCAAATCAACCGCTTGGCGCGGATATTAAATAAACTAACGGAATTAGAAGCCAAAAAAGAAAAAATAGAAAGAGAGATAACTACAGCCAGTCCCGAACAAAAATTTTTTTTAATAGCCGATCTAGAAGAAATAACTAAACAAATCAAAAACTACCATGATTCGTTTGGCTGGTACAGAAAAAACCAAAAAAAGAATAATCTAACAGAAATGGCGGGGGGAAAAAGAGTTGCTGAAGTTTACCAATTTAAAACTAGACAAAAAGAAGATAAAAATAATCCCAAATTAGAATTAGGAGAAAAATTTTTGAAAGATTTAGAAGATTTTAAAACAAGCAAAAGAGCTAGCGGCGGCATGTTAAAACATTAAAAAACTTTGCGCAATATACAAGAAACAGCCGGTTAATCGGCTTGTTTTTTATAAAAAATAATCAATAGTAGCAACGATCCAACCACTATCATGGCGTCAGCCAAATTAAACACAGTAAAATATTTTAAATCAAAATAATCAATCACATAACCATAATTAAGACGGTCAACTAAATTACTCGTAGCGCCAAAAATAATTATTGCTAGCCAACCAGCCGAATAAACCGCTTTTTGTAAATACAATTTAATAAAATAGTAAATTAAACCCGAAACAATTGCTATGATTATTAATTCTGCCGCTCCCGGCGGTAAGGGCAAAGAAAAGGCAATATTATAATTTGTGGTTAAATTAAATTTTAGAATATCTCCCCAAATTTTAATCGGCCCGGTCAATATTCTGGCAATGGCTAATGATTTTAAAAAACGGTCTAAGGCCACAAAAAAAATGGCGATCAAGAGAATAACCGCCATTTTTTTAAAATATTGAAAATGCATAAATAGCTAAATCATTTTTTGTAATTTAGTCTTGCAAGCCATGCAAGTATTGGCTACTGGCCTGGCCAAAAGACGCTTGTCGCCAATTTCTTGCTGACAATATTTGCAAATGCCATAAGTCCTTTTGGCTATTCGATCCAAGGCATTATTAATATCCCTTAAAGTATTTTCTAAAACCCGCTCGGTGGCTAACCCAGTTGAGTAATCACCAATCTCTTGCACGCTCTCGTCGCTTTTATCGCCATAATCAGGAAATTTTGTTCGATGTTCATCCTTTTCATGAACGTCTTTGGCGGTAAAACTATGCAAATATTCTTCAATCTGTTTTTTTCTGGCAAGCAAATTCTTTTTAATTTTAGCAATAACTTTTTTGTCCATAATCCGCAATCCGCTAAGATGCAAAATATAAATAAACCCCAGTAACGGGGTAATCTCTAGATATTTCTATTATATAGGAAACGGTTAATTCTGACAAGTTTTTTGGCAGTATTTTAGCGGTTAGTGGTATTTGGCGGTATCAAAAAAGGGGCCCAGAAAGGCCCCTTCTTATATATAATTAATATATGAGCCTATCGCTGAGCCCCATCCCTAAAGGTCCATCTCTTGGCCACATCTCATGGATGAGCAAGAAAATCCCTGCCTTCAGGGTTGAAGCTTTTTTGCCCTACTTAAAAAAGCAGTTTTCTACCGGCTGGATGGTAAATTCCAATATTTTTATTTTGTAATCAGAATCTACCTTTATTTTATTTTTATTTTTTAAATTAAGACTATGTAGGGCGCTAGTCTAACGCCAGTAAAAAACGAAAAAATTATCCCAAATTAATTAAATTTAGAAAAACTTTTTCTGAAATAATTCTGAAATAAAATTATTAAAGTTCTAATACTATAAATATAACATATAAAAAACCAAAAGTCAATAATTAGCCAATTTATATATTTTACCAATATTAGCTAAATAATAATTTTAAATTTATAAAAATAATACTTTAGTCCACATAATTGTAGACTTAAACCATGAATTTATCCACATAACCCATTAGTTATCCACAATTATATACTAGTTTAGTCCACATATTAGTAGACTAAAGTTTTCTTTGAGGCCTGAATGGGAATCACCCAGTCAATAGAGGCTTGGGCGGGAATCGCCCAGTCATCCGACTGGGCGTGGGGTCGGATGACCCCACGAACCCTGACTTGGTTAATAAAATACAACTTTTTTTATTGAGGCTTGGGCGGGAATCGCCCAGTCATCCGACTGGGCGTGGGGTCGGATGACCCCACGAACCCTGACTTGGTTAATAAAATACAACTTTTTTTATTGAGGCTTGGGCGGGAATCGAACCCGCGAATAACAGTTTTGCAGACTGTCGCCTTACCACTTGGCTACCAAGCCATCTTTTATAGCTTAAATATATCAACTTTTATATTTAAAAACAAGAAAAAACACCTATCACAGGTGAATTGTATAATAAAATTACTGTTCTTTTAAATAGTGCTTACTCTAAAATTTCTACTTTAGCATATTTAACTCCAAATTGCTTAGCGTCTGCTTTATTAATCATCCAAATATCAAGGCGATTGTCATAACGAGCATTCATCCTATCTCGAACTATAAAAATGCGCTCGCCAAATAGCTCTGGTATCCTAACTTTAGCCCCAAAAGGCAAAAAATTAGCCGCAACAGTATCTTCTATGCCATGCTCGCAAACATTAAAGCCATTGGCAGTAATGCAGGGAGAGCTATCACATTGCCCTGCTTCGGAGTTGTAGGCAGTAATAACTCTAAAACTTGCGCTTTTTACTTGAATATCGCTATTTTCCGGAAGTTGGTTGATAAAATTCGGCTCTGCTGCTAGCACTACCGATGTTTCATCAATAATGGCTGCTTCCTGGCTTAAATCCGGCTCTGTTGCGACTTCATTAGCCAAAGCAGGTGTAGAGAATAACAAAAAATCAAATAAAAAAACAGCAACTAAAATAATTACTAATTTTTTAGCTTGCTTTAGCGAGATTAATCTTTGATGATTTTTTTTCAGTGCTTCCATAAACGGCTAATTTTAGCTAATACTTTAATTTACCAAATAAAAACCCCTATCAACTCCTTTTAAAGATATGTGATAGGGATTTTCTTGCTTCTTTATATTATTATCTTATCATAGGCAAGCCATAAAGTCAATCTTTAGTCTAAGCTATTGTGGACTAAAGTCATAATTTTTTAAAGCTTGACGGCTCTATATAAATATGTTATTCTGCAATATTCAGTACCTTAAAAATCTTGTAGTTAAAATCACTCCAAACAGAACAGCAATTTCTGGCGTTCTGCTTAGAGTGATTTTACTCTAAATAAATTAAAAATCCGAAGGAGGGGAAAGATCATGAAAAGGAAAATTTTTGCAGTAGTGGTAATATTAATATTATTGGCGGGTTGTGCTGCATTTATTCCACCTCCAAAAGTGGAATCAAAAACAACTTTAGTTAAAGACTTAAATGGCGCAATAATCTCAACCAGCTACGAAAGAACAGTGTCCGGCAGATCTTATAGGGATCCGGAAACTGCTCTATCTGTAGCCGAAGCCGGGCTTTTGGCAAGCTATGGTCCGGGCGGAAAGTCATCCGTTCAGGAGTCAGAGTATTTGGGTTTTATTATTAATGATAAAAATGTAAAATGGAACCTAACCATCAAAACAAAAATTAGCGGGCTAACCATTTTTCAAGCAGATGTTCCCCCTACAACTAAACTTAAATACAATTTAAGATGTGGGGAATACATAACTGTCTGGACAAACGGTTATGATAAATACACTAACGCCCTAAAGGTCATGCCCTACGCTGACGTAAGAACAATAATCAAGAAAGGAGACAAAGAGGAGGAGGCAAGGGGTCATTGGATGACCCACTTGCCGCAATAGAACTGCGGAAAACATAAAGGCGCTTATCAAAGCTTTCATTGATATGCGCCTTTAAAATATCTTTATAAGTTTTAGCGGCCTTCTTATTCTAATTAGTATTTATTACGGGTGACTTGGGTTGGACTCCGCCGCCTCCTGGTAAATTTTTAAAGACAAAAACGGTAATGGCGTAGGCGGCAATAATTATTATTAAACCAATCACGGCGCGCGTAATCGTATTTTTGGCTTTAGTAACTTTTTCTTCGTCGCCTGCGGCAGTCATCCAGTTAAACCCGGCCAAAACCAATAAAACTATAAAAATAATGCCCAAAAGGCCTAAGCCCGCCTTAATAATAGTAGCTATCATTGTTGGTAATTGATCTTGAGCACCAACTGAAAATCCTGAATCTCTACCCGTTTTATCCATGGGGTCTGTTATGTTTGTAGGCTGGGTCAACGGACCGGCATAAGACAAAATTGGCAAAAAAATAACAATAGTTAGCGCTGCCAACAAAATACATTTTATTATTTTATTACGCATAAAGATATTAAACCCCCTTATCAGACTGTCCGAAAATTCTGTTTTGTCATCTCGACGACCCCTCCGCCCCGCATTTGCGGGGCGGAGGGGGAGGAGAGATCTTTAATATTTTGCGCTATAACAAAACATTAAATACTGCACACAAAGTATTAAAGATTTCTCCCCCGCAAAATGCGGGGTCGAAATGACAAAAGGTAATTGTTTATTAGTTTTTAGACAGTCTGGCAACATGCTCTGTTTAAAAATT
>Ga0210017_1001382_pt1 | contig 21075 bp, 19 predicted proteins | sample CryGeyCG2014_020_FD_183966 | JGI IMG/M metagenome (GOLD analysis project Ga0210017, IMG submission 183966) | Groundwater microbial communities from aquifer - Crystal Geyser CG08_land_8/20/14_0.20 (SPAdes) (version 2) | ecosystem: Environmental > Aquatic > Deep subsurface > Groundwater | place... | reverse complement strand
AAAGCAAAAAAATACTCAGCAAAATCGGCGGAGCCCATTTGAGTTTGGCGATATCTAAAATAATCCTCAAATAATTTTTCGGTCTTAAGATAATTTGCGGCACTATTCTTCCTCCCACTGATACAACCTGCCATTGCATAAAAACCCTAATAATTTTTCATCAAAAAAATAGGCCGGATCAAAGATAAACTTTTCTGCCGGTTGCAAGTTGTTTTCATCCAAACCCAAATCCCGGGTTAACTCTATTTCTTGAGTGGCTAAAACCGAGCCGTAAACGGTAAGGCTTTTCCCGCTCTGGTTGTCAATATTGCTTTTAAAACTGCCGTCAACAAGATAAACTCCGGCTATTTCAGAGACTCCCCCCTCCACCTCAACGTTTCCTAAAACAATCCAGACCACCCGGCTTTCCGGCGCAAGCTGAAAGCTCTTTTTGATTCTCAGGGTTCCCTCGACAATTATGACTGCCGAAAATTGGGCTTTTTCAAAACCGATTGTCAGCGAATTATCATCCAGGGTTATGGGCTGGGAAAAAAGATAAATTCCATCGACTGAGGGCACAATTCCATCTTGGACTTTGCGTGCTTTACTTTCCAGATTTCTAAAGCTTTTAATCATTAGAGTCAGCTGCTGCGAATCACCCGTATAGTGGCTGACTGTCCTTTCGTTTTCAGAGATAATGTTTTGAATTCCCTGTTGAGAAAAAGCATTTTCCAAAAGGTTGTAATTGCCTTGAGGGGGCAGACTGTTGGCGACAACTTCTCCTTGTGTGTAAAGCTCACCCCTGCCTTCTAATTGAAACCAAGCCTTAGAGGTGTTGATTTTGCTGCTTTGCCCTTCATTGCCGGCCACGTCGTCAATTTTGAATTGAAAGCTGCCGGTTATCCCGCTGGGGAAAAAAACCGGCTGGCTCTGAAGATGTACTTCATCTGTAAATCCATCCGAAGCCGGTGAAACTTGTAAAACCGGAATCCAGGCACTCCATTCTGAGTTGATGTCCGGATAAGAGCGAAACACAGCGGAGTTGACCTTAATCCCTGAGTTAACGTCAGAAACTCCGATTGTGCCGGTGTAGGTTTGATTTTGCTCGTCAAAGATGGTTCCAAAATAAGGGTCAAAATCGGGAGCTTGCGTATCAATTTTAAAATCCAGTTGCCGGGTGTCTTCTTTTCCTCCCTCAGTGTTTTCGGCAAAGAAATAGAGGGTGTGATTGCCGCTTGTCCCAAACGTAAAACTGGTGGAAGCTTCGTGAAAGCTGATTGTACAGAAGATATTATCCCAGAAAGTTATCCCGCTTTCTGCTTGGGTTACCAGCTTAAGATATGCTTTCTCCGCCTCCGGCGGGATTACAAAAGAAAAGGCTAGCATCTGCCAGTTTTCGGTTCCAGAAATTTTTTGAGAGGTGTATATTTTGCTGTCACCGCTCTCTTTTTGATCCCAAACTTCTATCCAAGAACCGTCCCCAACTAAGTTTTCGGTTTTGATGTAAATCGAGATGGTGCAAAGTTCACCTGGAATAACCGTAAAAGGAAAGTCAGAGTTATCCCAAAAAAAGTTTCCTGCCTGATAAACATAGGTGGCGGCAGAATAATATCCGTCGAAAACTTCTGTCTGAGTTCTCCACAGAGTTGCATCCTCAGACGGTGGATCGCTTTGTACCCAATAGCTGGGTTGAGTTAAAAACCCTTTTTCAAATGATGGGTTGGTGATCGGATTTTGTGGGGGCTGATATTCGAATCTGTGTGGCTCGCTCTGATCAATCCAATAAGTTACAGATTGGGGCGCCGAAAGCCGGTCTCGGGTTCTTAAAAGAATGTTAACCGTTGAAAGATACCAGTCGTTTGCGCCGCGCTTCCCTTCTAAAAAGGCTTGGGTTTCTAAAGGTTCTTGAGCGTCTACCTTGACTGGTACCATAAGTAGGAATAACCAGCAAGACAGAAAAAAAATAGAGATGGGTTTTATCATTGGGTTATCAATAAATGTTATACCCAAATAACTTTGATTGGTAATTTAAGATGTTGTTATTTGGGGAATACTCAACTCTATTGATTGCAAACCTGAGGAAGTTGAGTATATAAGATTACAATGTGTTCTTTTGTAACTAATTTGGACAAATTTGTCAAGATGTTACACTTATTCATTGTTTTTAAAAAGAGGAGAAGAAGGATGGATGAATCTTAGACAAGTAGGATAAAAAACAGGATAAGAAAATGAAAAACCGGTTTACCAAATCAAATTTATGAAAAACAAATAGCGTTTTTTATTGATACGATAACCTATGGCAAGTTTGGTTAAATTTAGCTATTGATGCAAACCTATGCTATAAATTCTACCTCATCTCCCAAAAGCATCACTCGTGGTTGCATTAAAACGGAATTGATGAAAGGATCATATCTTTTTTTCCTAAAATCGAACTCTTCTTCCGAGAAAATTGCATAATTAATCTCATGTCCATAGAATTTTTCCGCTTCCTTCACAATCCCCGCCACTTTCGCCTGGGAAGGACTACCGACTAACAATAAATCGACCTCATTTTGCGAAGCTACTCTTCCATAAAGCAAGTGGGCTGAAAGCATCATATATTTTACTTTACCGATATTTTTGGCTTCTTTGATTAATGATTTTCCTAATCCCGTTTCTTTGGCAATCATTCTTAAAATTTCAGGAAAAAGCGGAGATTCTTTGCGCAAAGAGTAACAAACTTTATTCCCCTGTTTTTCTCTCTTAAAAAAACCTGCCTTGTATAGTCGGTCGAGTTCTCTTCTGACAGCATTTATTTCTTCATCTACCTGTCGCGTAATTTCTCTTACGTGAAACCTCTCGGTCAAATGGGTAAAAAAAAGAGTTAAAATCTTCACCCGTGTTTTCGAAATAAAAATTTCTTCTAACATTTTTTCCCTCCCTTAGATTAAATTATTTAATATGAGATGGCTGTTCCATTGGGCAACGCTTCGATCCATGTTCTCCCGCGATTAAATTGTATTTCGCCACCTAAAGAATCATAAAATTTAGTTCTGCCGAGACGGCTTTCTTTTTTCCACGTACCTTCTTCAACCTGACCATCTTTAAAAATCAACGCCCTACCTTCACCTACGGTTTCGATAATTAAGTGCCCTGAAGAATCTCCGGAAGAATATTGATTAACAAACTCAATGGCCACATTTTTCGTATTAATTGTTTTCCCGGAATTTTTATCTTTTTGCTCTATTCCTCCATTATAGCGGTTATAAACATTTTCTTGCGGCTGATAAACCCACTTCACATCATACAAACTATCCCCCCCCGCACCAAAAGAAAAACTTACTTCCTGTTTTAATGCTCTCTCTTCTTTGGGTAATTCGTCCTCAAACTGCCAGATGTCGAATTTATCAAACTGGTTAAATCCCTCTCTAGTGGCCTCATCCCATAACTTTTGGATGGTTGAATATACGTTGTGCGGAGCAATTTTGTCTGTTCCTCTCCAATAGGTTGGCGACCCGAGGGAAAACTGATCTAAGTCTCTGATCCCATATTCAACAATTTTCCCGAGAGCATTGGTCGGACCGGCCAGAGAAGCTCCTCCCACATGAGCAAAAAGAGCATTAAACTCGGAAACCCAATCTAAAAAATAGATGCGCGCCGAACGGACAGATCCCACCTCTTCGGCATCTTCTTTTGAATAAAAAGCGAGAAAACGGGTGATGCCTCCCTCGGCTAAAACCTCATAAACTAAATCAGCTTTATTCAAACCCGCCTGCGGTCTGGCATCAAAATGATTGTCAAAAACCACTGCCAAGACTGAACGGGAGGTTATTTTATTATATTCAGCTTGGGTCACCAAAACTCCATCTAAAGGATTCACCTTATCTTTTTTGGCCACCTCGACTGAAGAGCTGGCTTCTGCCGAGGAGGAAGATTCCTGGAAAATATTGGTTGAAGACGCAGTTTCGCTCCATTTCCCAAAGCCTAAACCTTTAAGCAGAAAATAAATTATTAAACCCAGAGCAGCCAGTCCGACTAATATCAATACCGTTTTTTCCCAAACCCTCAGGTTCACAAACCACGATTTGACGGAATTAAACATCTTCTTTTTTGGTTTTATACCTAAATAACTCCATTTTGCCATAAATTTTTTGCTAAAATTCCTTCTTTTGTGAACAAAATGCCACATTATTTGGGTTCTACTCAACTCCCTTTTTGCATTTTACAGTTAGTTGAGTATATTTTCCTCATCCATAACAACCTTCATTTCTGTATGATGGCTTTTTTGACAGCACTCTCCTCTTCGGCTGAGAAAGTATGTTTCTCGGCCTTTCCCTCTTTGACTGTTTTTGCAAAAAGTCTTGTCTGGTTTCTTCCGTGAAGAGAGGAGATAACTATCCCGTTATTTTTCTTATCCAATAATGCTAAAATAAAACTTTGATCACCGCCTGTTTCCCGAAAAGGATTGAATCTTACAAAACCAATCTTTTGAAAATAGAAGTTGCTTTCCTCTTGAATTCTCTTCATAATCGCCTCTAAATCACCCATTCTTTGGGATACTTTCGCCACTCGGCCAAGATGACTTTCCAGAATTTCTTTAAGTTCTTTTCCGTCGGTTTCATTGAAGAGCTTTTTATAATATTTTTTTTGCCGATTTAATAATATCGTTAAAACAACAAGCCAAATCAATAATAAAAGGAAAAGAATTAACGTTAGATAATTGAAATTTACGTGAGAAAAGTCAAAAATATTACTCATTTGATATTACTCGAGGAACTTTTGTATTCATTAATTGCTATCTTCGTATATTATAGCATAGATATAAAAATTCGGTTTTAAGTTTACGATTTTTCGATTGAAAACATTTATAGTTTGAATTATACCCAAATTACTTCAATTTGCAAAAAATTTTAAGAAATAGGCTGTAATTTGGGGAATACTCAACTTTTTTTGTTTGCAATTTAATTGAGGTTGAGTATATAATCAACCGTAAGAAATGAGAAAAGAGAGGTAAAATGTCTAAAAGAAAGGGCGATAAAGAAGTCACCGCTTTGCGTGCCCAAATTGAAACACTTAAAAGCGAGCTGTCCGAGTTAAAAAAAGTTGAGAGGGGCAACCTCGGCAAAAATAACGAGGGCTTGCGTTATTCAACATTGGATTATTCTAAAAAAATTCAACCGGGATTTCTGCCTTCGCTCCAAAATCACTCAACCGTAAATTATGACCTAAGTTTTATCAAAAAGGATTTCCGCAAGGTACTTTTCCTTTCCCTGATCGCTTTTGGAGTTATCGTCTCTCTAAAGTTTTTACTCCCCCATTTACCTTTATTCCACTGATTTAATTATGATCCCGAAAGCGATATTGCAAAGCTTCGGCGATGTAGGCCGCACTGATTTTTTCCTGATTTTCTAAATCGGCAATGGTTTGAGATACTTTTAAAATTTTAAAATAAGATCTGGCGGACAACCCTAAATTAGTAATTGCTTCTTTTAAAATCAGCAGACCTTCTTTCTCTATTTGGCAATAAGCTTTAATCTCCTTTAAGTGCATTTCGGCGTTGCACATTGCAACCCCGCCATTGAATCTTTTTCTCTGTCTTGCTCTGGCATTTTCTACCCTTGCTCTAACTTCAGAAGAGCTTTCTATCTTTTCGTTCTCACTGGTTAATTTTTCAACTTTAACCGCCGGAACTTCAACTTGCAGATCAATTCTGTCCAAAATCGGTCCCGAAATCCTTTTTTGATAACGCGTGATTTGCGATGGCAGACACTGACAAGCTTTTTTTGTATCCCCCAGATAGCCGCAGGGACAAGGGTTGGCGGCGGTAACGAGCATAAAACGTGAGGGAAAAAAACAACTAGCTTTGGCTCTGGAAACCGTAACCACCCCATCTTCCAAAGGCTGGCGCAAAGATTCTAAAACTGCCCGCGGGAATTCGGGAAACTCATCCAAAAATAAAACACCGCGGTGAGCCAAAGAAATCTCTCCGGGCTTGGGGTTTGAACCTCCACCGATTAAACCTACGTGTGAAATAGTGTGGTGAGGAGAACGAAAGGGACGGTTCAGAATCAAGGGCTTGTCTTTGGGAAGAAGACCAGCTGTAGAATAAATTTTACTAATATCCAAAGCTTCCTTGAGGCTTAGTTTTGGTAAAATTGAGGGTAGACTGCGCGCCAGAAGCGTCTTTCCGGCTCCGGGTGGACCTTTTAAGGCTAGGTTATGACCCCCAGCTGCGGTAATTTCCAAAGCTCTTTTGGCTTGTTCCTGACCTTTAATTTCTTTTAAATCAAACTCAAATTCTACATTGAGGTTGGAATATTGTTCATAGTCTAGAGGTATCTGAACTTCAATTTTTTTCTGGTCAGTAAGGTGGAGAGATAAATCGTTGAGGCAGGAGACGGGATAAATTTCTATTCCCGCAATTAAACTGGCTTCCCTGGCGTTTTGCATCGGCAGATAGATTTTTTTAAAGCCCTTCTCTTGAGCTAGGAAAGTATAAGGAACAGCCCCGCGAATACTGCGCAAAGAACCATCCAGTGAAAGCTCGCCCAAGATGAGACTATGCGACAAATCCGCCTGCAGTTGGCCTGAGGCAATCAGAATTCCAATCGCAATCGGCAAGTCATAAGCCGGTCCTTCTTTGGGCAGATCAGCCGGTGCCAAATTGATGATGATGCGCTTCACCGGAAAAGTGGCGCCTGAATTTTTGATGGCGGATTTAACTCTTTCTTTAGCTTCTTCAACAGCTTTATCCGGTAATCCCACAATACCAAAATAGGGCATGCTAAATGAGGCAACGTCAACTTCTACCTCAATCAGAGTTGAATCAATTCCAACTAAAGCAGCTGAATAAATTTTAGCCAGCATAATTTTCAAAAACTTTGGTCTAAATCTTGGAAAAACCGAGATCTTTCCCGAACAGAAGGACTATAACATAAATTGTCTTAAAAAGAAAGAGAAGAAAAAAGAGAAGATTAGAAATGATTTATCGGAGTTAGAAACCAATCAATAGCATCCACTTTCGGGACGATAAGTGACGGTTAACCTTATATCATCGCCGCCGCCGCCCTCCCACACACCATTTGGCCCGGCCGAAATGAGATAAGAATCCCCGCAGTTTGAATTGACATCATTATCATCATAACAATAAAAATGGCCCCAGGGATCTTGCGGAATAGCGCTTTTTAAATACGGCCCGGACCAGTTGGCGCCATCGTTGCTACGCAGAGCTTCAATCGCCCGATCCCATTGGGTTTGTCCCCAGGCAGCCCAAGTGCCGCAGGCGCAGGCTGAGCAACAATCTCCGCGCGGAGGGAGTTCTCCAACATCGATTTTATAAGCATTCATCGCTTTGTCAATATTTTCAATATCCGCTTTGGCTTTGGAAATCCTGGATTTTGTCAGAGTTGAGTTGAAAGAAATAACCACAATTGAGGCCAAAATACCGATGATGACCACTACCACCAGAATTTCGATGATCGTAAACGCTTGTTCGTCCGAATGGTTTGATTTTGTCGTCATAACTTCTTACAATTTAAATGTCTTCGTTCCTAAAAAACCTTAATTGGTTTAGCGTATAGATCCGCCAGGCAAGCGGACAGGCATACCTTAATGAATCTCCATGAGCTTGATACTCATGGTATCTTCTTTTGCTCGCTTACGCTCGCAAAATAACATGGTTTCTAATAAGTTTGTCTATGATTTTAAGTATATATGAATCTACGCCCTGTATCAAATATTATACCCATAAACTTAATATTATGCTAACGCCAGCCAAAGGTTAGAAATCAAATAAGTTTTGAACGCGGAAAGGTTGATAATACAATTTATATGGCCTGTTAAGAAAGAAAAAGGAAAGCCTGGAATAACACGGTGAGGAGTAATATTACTCCAGGCTTTCGAGCTGCAGTGCCCAACTTCTGACCATCTCTTACGGATCTTCACGCTTAAGGTAGCGTAGCGCTAACTCGGCGGGGTGAACACCCAAAAGTGCTGCCAGTGGTGCAAAATTGCGGCCATAGCCATCGCTGACGGCAGTCGGCGGATTTGAGCTGCATAGAACTTCCGCAAGTCTCTCCGGACGATCAATCCTGTGTGGTTCATGGGAGCCGACTCCCTCGATCGTTACGTAACTTGGAAAAACCCAATGCAGAAGTATGAGCTGGGTCTCGACAACCTGCAGTGCATTTTTCCAAAAGTTCAGTTGACTTTTGAGTCTCCATCTCACAAGCAGTTTGTACCACTTAGTGAGGGCAATCTGCTTCTCGAGCGCGCAGACTATCGCCTGGCTCACATGCTCAAGAACGTTGAGCGCGTCGATCTGGTCACATGTGTTGAGTTGCATGGCGTCTGTCTCCCTTCTGCTGGAAAATGATGGACTACCACTCCTTGCGCCGTGGTATACTTCCCGCCGACTCCCTGCCTCGCCGGCAGGCGGGGGAGGGTCGGCGAGTTCGCAATTATTCGATTCATCCACGGATGAAGTCAGTGGTTTACTCGGATGGTTATAGATTCCCACGGGCAGGAGCCCGTGGTTCTCTGAAATCACGGGGTCTCCGCCTATTCGGCGGGCGACTTCGTCGGATATTTTAGAGGATCCATCCACAACCAGGGGGTTGTGGTGCTCTCCTGTGATCATAAAAAACCGACAAGCTCACACTCGCGGTTTTTTGATTCGCCCCTGTAACGTGCTTCGCACGAATTGCAAGCGCTTCATCCACCCGCCAACAACTGCGTAGCTTTGGGCGGGGGGGGTTCGCTCTCTTGAGATAAACACAGTGGTTTTCACCGCTGACCATCCGGAGGTGTTTATTTTCTCTTTTCTCCTTCTTGTCTTTATTGAAGATGGACTTTATTGGGCGCAATTAAAAAGATGGGCGCAAAAAATCCACAATTAAAGGTTTAAAGAAATGGCGCACGCGCATATATTGAGTAAAAGACAATTTTGGGAATACGATGGAAGAAACGATAATATAAAGAGGCGTGTGAACAGTTTTGATCCGCGGTATTTTTGTTTGATCCTTGATCACTCTAGTAAACGTTCCCTCTGGGCAGAGTTTGATTATGAGTGGATATTTAAATTTATCATATAGGCTGTTTTGTGTAAAGCAACATTTTTTGCTATAATACGTTTTACCTTTCAGGAAGCAGGGCGATTGCTCCGCCAATCCGCCAGCTGGCGGAGGCGGGGAGGAAAGTCCAGACAGCGCAGAGCACGGTATCCGGCGTAAGCCGAAACAGGCAACTGCTAGTTAGAGCAACAGAAACGTCTCCGCCGAATCGGCGGATTGAAACGGGCAATCCTTACCGGCTGCAACCGCATGACACTCAAAAAAGGCTGCTCGCCTTGAGTGAAAAGAAGGGCATCAGACAGATAATCGCCTGAAACAGAATCTGGCTTACTCGCTTCCTGAAAGGATTTGGAATGTAGCAGGCTATATTGGGGCTTGACCCTTATAAAAAGTCTGTTTGACCAATCAGCTAGAATGGAAGTTCATTCGGGGCGTATCATAATTTATTGGAAAGAGTTTAGAAAGACTTTTCCTAGTCTACTGCTTGCGGTGTTCAAGATAATCTTCAAGGATAGTAAAGCAGACTGCCATCACCGGAATTGAAAGTAAGACGCCGGTAACTCCCATCAATTTCCCTCCGATTAAAATGGCCAGAATGACAATCAGAGGATTCAGGTCTACTGCTGAAGACATAATCTTCGGAACAATAAAGGCATTCTCCGCTTGCTGAACTAAAATGTACCAAATCGCTGTTAAAAGGGCCAAAATAGGAGAAGAAACCAAAGCCACTAGAATAGCAGGAATGGCTGAAATGATCGGTCCGATGTTGGGTATAATTTCCAGAAAACCGGCAATAATCGCCAAGGGAAGGGCAAAATCAACGTGCAGAACTGTCAATCCAATCCAGGATAAAAAGCCCACGATGAAACATAAGAATGCCTGCCCTCTTAACCATGCTCCAAGCTTAGTTTCAATTTTTAAGATTAAATTAAATATTCTCTCTTGAGAGCCGGCCGGAAATAGATTGATGAACTGCTTTTTCAAATCCCTTTGCTCCAGCAAAAGATAAAAAGAAAACACACTTACGGCTACAATTCCCACTACTCCATTGACCAATTCAAAGGTGGCATTAAAAAGGTTTGAGGAAAAAAGAGAAAACTGTTGAGAAAGAAGATTTACCAAATCCTGAGAGGCAATGATGATGTTATACTGTTCCCCGCTATTTTTCAAAAAGCTGAAAGTGGGAAGAAGGTTATTGATAATTGCCGGCAGATTTTTAAAAAAGAGGCCGATTTGGGAAATAAGAACCGGAATTACCACCGCCAGTAACAAACCCACGATCAGAATCATGGCTAGATATGAAAGCATGATCGCCAGGGTGCGCGGCATCTTTTTCTCCAGTTTATCAACAACCGGATTGAGGGCCGACATTAAAATAAAAGCAAAAGCCAAAATAACAATTACTTCTTTAATCTGGTACAAAAGCCATAAAGCCGCCACAACAGCTACAAAAATCAGAATTGAGCGTAAAGAAATTTCGAGTTTGACGTCCTGCATATTATCTATTTTAACTGAGGGTGGACATTATTTCCACCCTCATTTTAACTTATTAAGTCGTTCTTGACAATCGCTCCTTTTTAGGTATTCGCAAATTTCTCTTTCGATCCTTTTTAAAACATCTTGTTCGTTCAGATTAAACCAGCTTATCTCGGGTTGTTTTTTAAACCAGGTTTCCTGTTGCCTGATATAAGCGTGGGTGTCCCATTTCAGCTTCTGAACACATTCATCGATTGATTTTGTTCCTTCGAAATAGGGACGAAATTGTCGGTAACCGATGCTACTCATGACAGGTAAATCCCAGGCGTACCTTTCTTCAAGCAAAGTTTTAATCTCATCCAAAAGACCGTTTCGTACCATCTCTTCCACTCTTCCGTCTGCTTTGGCATATAAAAGCTCGCGCGGTAGTTTAAGGCCAATCCATAAAAATTCCAAACAAGGCTCCTTTGTCTTTTTTGTAATTTGGTAGGGATTTAGTGCAATTTCGATGGCGCGTATAATGCGGCGAGGATTTTGAGGATCAATTCTTTTAGCCAACTTGGGATTCTGGGAAAGCAGCTCATCAAAAAGAGCTTTGGCCCCTTTTTCCTTATAAACTTGATCTAATCGCCGTCGCAAACTCCGATCCGGTTTAATCATCAAGGTATCTATTTTATCAACCAGAGACCTGAGGTAAAACCCTGTTCCGCCGACGACAATAGGGATTTTTTTTCTTTTGCTGATATTTTCGATTTGATCCAGAGCTAAAGTTCTGAAGTGGGAAACGGAGAATTCCTCATCAGGCAAGGCTACGTCGTAAAGATAAATCGGGATACCGTTAACCCTCCAAACACCTTCTTGCTTTTCAACCCTGATATCCGGATCGAAAATTTCCTTGCCGGTACCGATATCCATTCCCTGATAAACCTGGCGGGAGTCTGCCGAAACTGCTTCTCCACCAAATTCACGGCACATTTTCAAAGCCAGGTCGGTTTTACCGACTCCGGTTGCGCCTGTGATGATGATAACCGGGATTTTGACGTTTGATTTTTCCATCTTAAACTTCAGTGTATCACAAAAAAAGAAACCGGGTAGAATCGAATCGTGCCTGAGCACGGTTTCGCCACACCCGCTGGTAGGTTACCGTACCCTGATTTCCATAAATAAATTTCTGAAAGAGCTCCGTCCGCAGCTGAAAAAAATAGAAGAAAAGGGTGGACTGATCGGAGAATTATAGAAGCAGTTTTTGGACGCTGCAAAAAGCATTTATCCCCTCAGAAACCGGTTTTCATTTGCATTTCAAATTTTCGATCACTAAAGAACGTACGTTTTGATATGTTTTTTCATCAGGCATAAAAAGCAGGACCGCTTTGCTGCTTAATGATTTTGTTCTCAGAAGTTGGATCACAAAAGGCTTTGGGGTAGCATCTGCCAGGCCGACACCGGCAAAGCCCAGATCCTGTTCCCGCTCGTCCTGAAACCCGACAAAGTCTGACCATAAAGTAAAGACTCCGTTTAAAGTTATCCCTTCCTGATTTATTCCGTAACGTAAAATTTTATTGGCGAAAAATATCCGGTTATATCGGTAAGAGTAATATCCCAAAGCAAAAAAAAGGGTGATGGCCACAATCCATAAATATAAGACAGGAATTCCAAGTTCCCGGCTCAGCTCTCCAAGAAGAAAAGCAAGAGATAAAAATACAATAGAAAGAGCAAAAAGCCCGGGGAAAAGAATTTCAGGATTTTTCAGACGGGAAAGAACCGCTTTTTTTCCAACCTCTGTTTGCCAGGAAAAACTATCTGCCATATTGAGTCTTATTATACTAAATTTAGTCTTATAATTATTTTAACTTCTGTTTTCGGAGTAACTCCAAAAGAATTTTGTGCCTTCTGCGTTTTTCCGTTTGCGGCACATCATCGGCAAAATTGGCGGCGGGGGTGCCTTGCCGTGGCGAATACATTGCAATAAAGGCATTGTCGAATTTTATTTCCTTAAAAACCCTGACCGTATTTTCAAACTGCGCGCGAGTTTCTCCCGGAAAACCTACAATTAGGTCTGTACCTATTTCAACCCCGGGGATTCTGGTCCTGATTTTTTCAACCAGCTTTTGATAATCTTTTACCGTATAACCTCTGTTCATCTTCCGCAGAATTTCGTCGTCCCCTGATTGGATCGGAAAATGCAGATATCGGTCGATTTTAGGAAGTTCGGCAATTGTTTTGATAAGTTTATCCGACATATCCTTGGGATGGGCTGTCAGAAATTTGATCTTTTTGATTTTTCCGATTGAATGAACCGCTTCAAGAAGCTCGGCAAAACTTTTGGGCGGTTTCAGGTCTTTACCGTAGGAATTGACGTTTTGGCCTAAAAGAAGAACCTCCTCTGCCCCGTTTTTTACCAAAGTTTCGATTTCACAAATGATTTCCTCAGGACAGCGGGATTTTTCCTGTCCCCGTGTATAAGGAACGACGCAGTAGGTGCAGAAGTTATTACAACCGGAAGAAATCGGTACCAGAGCGTTTTTTTTGGCCTCGCGTTTAGGGGAAACCTCGAGTCCGACTTTTCCGATCGGCCAAAAATCGTTAACCCATGGTAATTTTTTGCGGAGTTGGGGCAAGCTTATTCTTTTGGGCCGGTCGGATTCTACTCCCACCAGACAACCGGTCACGACAATCTTGATGTCCGGCTTGATTTCCCGCAATGCCTGGGCCTTTTTTGCAAAACCGAAAACCGAGTCCTCGGCAGCCTGACGCACAACACAGGAATTCAGGACAATGAAATCCGCCTCTCCGGAATTTTTTGCCTTCACAAAACCGTCCGATTCTAATTTACCGGCAATTCTTTCCGAATCGGCTTTATTCATTTGGCAACCGTAGGTGAGAATGAAATATTTCTGATTCATAGGAGATTTTCAAAAACCCAAAAGTTTAAGAAGATGCGGCAAAAAGATCACCAGTCCGATGATAACAGAGCCTATGGCTGCCAAAAAAACCGCCCCGGCGGTGGCGTCTTTGGCGTGCTTGGCTTCCTGACTCCACTCTTTAGAGGCTGTATTTACAGCTTCTTCCATGGCAGTGTTAAACATTTCTGCCACAATCACTAAAAAAATTACCAGAACCAAAGTTGCCCATTCGGTCAAAGAAATCTGAAAGATAAAACCAAAAAAAATAGCAATTAGCGCCAGAGAGAAATGAACCTTCAGATTTGGCTGGGAATTGAAAGCATAAACAATCCCTTCCCAGGCAAATTTAAAAACAATATGGTGTCCTTTGTGAAAGGGTTTCTGTTTTATCTGTTGCATGGTTTTTTTACTTTCTCTTTGATCTTATGCGCGTTGTGTAACTTTTATAATCATTCGATTCATCCATGTCCGTCTATCTGTATGTAGTTCTCGACTCGCCCTTGGCTCGCTCGAACAATAAAATCCATCAACAAGCAAGCTTGAATTAAGCGACATACTTTTAATTCTCATAATATTTTACAATAAAAGTATCCTAAAGACAAAACAAAAAAGAGCCGCTTTTTTAATTGCGACTCTTCTTTGTATATTTCTCTTAAATCTCAAGGCAAAATTACTTTACAGCTTTCTTTAAAGCTTTACCGGCGGTAAACCCGGGAACCTTGGTAGCCGGAATGCGTAAAGGAGCGCCCGTTTGCGGATTTCGACCCATTCTTTCTTTGCGGCTTCTGACCGAAAATGTCCCGAAACCGGTCAAAGTTACCTTGTCGCCCTTGGAAAGAGCTCCTTCGACCGCAGCTAAAACCGCCTCTAGGGCATCTCCCGCTGCTCTCTTGGTGAGACCAGTTTTTGAGGCAACATGCTCAACTAAATCTGACTTTGTCATAAGCTAAGTCACCCCCTTTCGAAATCTAAATTGATAATAAAACTAAACGGTAAAGGTTCACGAAACTCTATTCTATCGAAGTTAAACGGATTTTGCAAGTAAAATTCAGCTAATTTTTCCTAATCCAACAAGCTAATTACTGATTATTTCTCCCACTCACCTTAAAAAGTGTTGATTTTAAAGGCTTTTTACGATTCGATCGATTCTTTCAATCGTTTCGGCTTTTCCTTTGTTAATCTCAATTAAAACGCTATTAAAAAGGAAGGGCGGGTCGGAGGCGACCTCAAAATCTCCCAACATTCCCTTTTGCTGTTGACTGACAATCGTCGTAATTTCGCCCCCGAGAATTGAATTTAAAGAACCTATCATTCCGATGTCCGAAACATAGGCTGTTTTTTGAGGCAAGATTCTCTGATCAGCGGTGGCAACATGGGTGTGGGTCCCAAAAACTGCTGAGACTTTTCCGTCTAGGAAATAACCCAAGCTTTGTTTTTCGGAGGTTGCCTCAGCATGAAAATCGACAATGGCGGCGGCTAATTTTTCCTGACTGTTTTGAGTCAATATCCGATCCGCGGCCTCAAATGGAGACTCGATTTGGTGCGGCATAAAAACCCGGCCTTGCAGATTTATTAATAACACTCTTCCTTTGCGTCCTAAATCTAGAATTTCACAACCCCGGCCCGGAAGACTGCTTACATAGTTGGCCGGACGTAAAATCGGAAGCGCCGGATCATCTAAATCCTCTAAAAAATTGCTGTAGCGGAAAACGTGATTGCCGGAGGTTAAAAAATCGACCCCGCAGGTTACAATCTCCTCAACTTTTTCGCGCGAAACGCCTTTTCCATGAGTGATCGTTTCCCCATTGGCAAGACACAGATCTACTTTATATTTCTTTTTTATTTCCGGTAAGACCTTTTTAACTATTTGTCTTCCGGTTCTGCCGATAATTTCACCTAAAAAAAGAATTTTCATAATTGCTCCGATCGTATTTTCCAGCCTTGCTCTAGAGATTTATCATTCGCCGGAAACGAGAATTCCGCCCGTTTCACCGCCTCCACTACCCAACCGTAGCGGAAACCTTTAGGTTTCCACGCTCCCAAACTTGGCGGACTAAAGTCCGCCGCTACTTTTTTCATTTTTCATTTTTATTTTTAATTTATTTCGCCACCTCAACTGCCCTGTTCTCGCGGATAACGGTTACTTTCACCATTCCCGGGTAAACCACCTCATCATGAATCCTCTTGGCGATCCCGTGAGCCAGGGTGACTATTCCGTTGTCGTCAACTTTTTGCGGAATAACAATCACGCGCACTTCCCTGCCGGCCTGCAAAGCAAAGGTTTTCTCGACTCCATCAAATGAGGCGGCAATATTTTCCAGTTCAGAAATCCTTTTGACGTATGACTCATAGTCTTCATAGCGCGCGCCCGGCCTTGCTCCGGAAATAGCATCGGCCACATTAACCAAAATACCCTCAATTGAAGTAAATGGCTTTTCTTCATGATGACTCTCCATAGCTTGAATTATTCTTTCTGAAATTTTGTGGCGTCTTAAAATATCCGCTCCAATTTGGGTATGTGAACCTTCGGTGTCGGCGGTTAAAACCTTTCCGATATCATGTAAAAGGCAGGCCGCTTTGACGATTTTCACATCTGTTCCAATTTCGTTGGCTAAAACTTTACCTATATTAACTACTTCTAAGGTGTGTGCAATCATATTTTGACCATAGGAAGTTCTGAATTTAAATCTTCCCAAAAGATCGATAATTTCTGAAGGCAACCCCGTGACTCCGGTTTCATAAACCAGTTGCTCACCGGCCTCACGGATGATTTTATCAACATCTCTTTGTGACTTGGCTACCACTTCTTCGATGCGTGCTGGCTGAATTCTTCCATCCGCAATTAATTTCTCCATCGCCCGGCGCGCCACCTCGCGCCTTACTCCGTCAAAGGACGACAGAGTAATCACCCCCGGGGTTTCATCAATCTCAACGTTGACCCCGGCTAGATTTTCGAAGGTTCGAATATTGCGTCCTTCACGACCGATAATCCTGCCTTTCATCTCATCATCAGGCAAAGCAATGGTCGAGGTTGTATATTCAGCGACATATTCTGTGGAGACTTTTTGAATGGCAGTCACCAAAATTTCTTTCGCTTTTCTGTCGGCTTCAAATTTTATCTCCTCCTCAGTTTCCTTGATTCTTCTGGCAATGTCGGATTTAAGGTTCTTTTCAACCGCGGTTAGAATAATATTTTTGGCTTCTTCCTTGGTAAGTCCGCTCACCCTCTGCAATTTTTCTAACTGTTCTCGTTTGATCTCTTCAATTTTTTTCTCTGATTCTGCTTGCGCTTTTTCACGCAGGCTTAAACTTTTTTCCCTCTCTTCCGAAGCACCGATGCGTTTATCTATCCATTCCTCCTTTTGCGAGACCCTGCTTTCCAACTTGCTAACTTCCGCTCTTCTTTTTTGCGCCTCGCTTTCCGCTTCACGTTTAATCCTTAAAGCTTCATCTCTCGCTTCCAGTAAAATTTCTCTTCCCTTGGCTTTCATTTCTTCAAGCTGGGACAGCTCTTCTTGACTTACAGCGGGGGACACCTTTTTGCGGGATTGTTTATAAAGCACAAAAACCGCCACAAAAGCGCCGATAGAAAGTAAAAGCGTCAAGCCCCATAAAATATAAATGGATACGGCTGGCATTTTTATTCCTCCTTAATTAAAGTTAAAACTTGATTGATAACTTCCCAGGAAAATCCCCGTCTGGCAAGATAGGATGCCACTTTTTTCTTTCTTTCAAAATCCGCTAATTTTTCAAAGGAAGTCTTTTTTTTGTCTATCAGTTTTGAGGCTAGAGCCAAATCATCTTCTCCCAATCCTCTGGAAAAAGCCTCATCTATAATCTCTTTTTTAATCCCTTTGGAGGATAATTCATTGGCTAAGGCCATTCTGCCTTTAGGCCTAAACTTCTGCCTTTGCTCAATCCACCACAAGGTAAACTGCAAATCGTCAACCTGCCCTATTTTCTTTAAGCTTGCGACAGTCTCATCGATTAATTTGTGTACTTTATCCGACAACGATTCTTGACTGGTACTGATCCTACTCTTTTTAAGAATCGCCCAAAGCTTGTCGCGAATTTCCTTTTCCGACCTGGGACGAAAAGATAAAAAATTTAAGGCTGAATCGAATAATTTCTTTTGCTGATCTTGATTTAAAATGTGCGGAATGGTGTTTAAGTCTATTTCCTGGTCTTTTTTCAAACCTAACTTTAGATAATCTTCCAGGTTAAGGCTGAAACCAAACTTTCCGTCTAAGTAGATATTAACCCTTGGACGAACTTTCTGTTTTTTAATGTCAGTGATTTTTGGCATTCCGCATTTTAGGGAGACAGAAGATAGCGAATTTTGAAGCCAGATGTTAAATCGAGGTTTTCTAGAGATTTTAAAAGCGGATTAAATTTTTGGCTGCTTAATTGCAAAATAAAATCCCAAATTGTAGGCTCAGAGGTATACTCAACCAATTTTGCCTCCTCGATTCCCGCTAATCTTTTAGCTTCAGAAACCGCATCTTCATAATTCCCAAGCTTATCAATCAATTTTAAATCTAAGGCCTGTTGACCACTATAAATTCGTCCATCAGCCATCTTTTTTACTTCGTTAATCTCCATCTTTCTTCTTTCCGCGATTCTTTCTAAAAACAATTGAAAAGAGTCGTCGATTACTTTTTGGATGATTTCTTTTTCTTCATCGGTCCGCTCGCGGGTTTGCGAAAAAATGTCCTTTTCCGTTCCTGTTTTATACACTTCCGCTTGTAAACCCAATTTTTCGTATAAACCGGAAAGATTGGTAATTTCTGCAATAGCTCCCAGACTTCCGGTAATGGTGGCTTGAGAAGCAATAATCTCGTCAGCGGAGAGTGCCACGTAATAACCGCCGGAAGCCGCGGTGTCTCCTAAAGAGGAAACCACAATCTTGCCACTTTTTTTAAAATTAACTACCGCTTGATAGAGTTCTTCTGACTCGACGGCTGATCCTCCCGGACTGTTAATCCGCAAGATAATCGCCTTTAAATCCGGGTCTTGGGCCAAAGATTCTAATTCCTGTCTTAAACGGACAGAACTGATGGCAGAAGAAGCAATTAAAAGGCCACCTTCGTCTTCGGAGAGTACTCCCGAGATACGAATGACTCCAATCTTCTCATTTCCGCTGCCACCGATCACCTTTTCATTTTCACGCACGCTTTTGTTGGCAAAAAGCGAAACTACCGCCACAGAACAAATTGCGACTATTCCGATAATAAAAAACAAACCACAACCCAAAATCCAGCTTTGAGTTTTGGTTAATCCTTTTTTTTCTTCCATAGATCTTTAAATCTAACCTTCCTCTACTCCAACCTGCAAGGGAGTGCCTGCTTGCGCCTTGTCCTTGATTTTCTTTTCCAATTCGACGGCGATTTTAGGGTGTTCCTTGAGGTAAGCTTTGGCTGCTTCACGCCCCTGCCCGATTTTTTCACTTCCGTATTGATACCAGGCGCCTGATTTTTCAACAATCCCAAGCTCCAGCCCGACATCCACCAAATTGCCGCTCTTGGAGATCCCTTCGGCATACATAATGTCAAACTCGGCGATCCTGAAAGGCGCGGCCACTTTATTTTTGACCACTTTCACTCTATGTCTTCCTCCCACCACTCTCTCTGCTTCTTTGATGCTATCGATCCGACGAATATCAAGTCTCAAAGACGAGTAAAATTTTAAAGCCCTGCCTCCGGGTGTGACTTCGGGGTTACCAAACATGATGCCGATTTTTTCGCGCAATTGATTGGTAAAAATGACGCAGGTTTTAGACTTGGAAATCGCCCCGGTCAGTTTACGCAAGGCCTGTGACATGAGCCTGGCCTGCAATCCGACAAAGGCGTCTCCCATCTCACCTTCAATTTCGGCTTTGGGAACCAAGGCCGCGACCGAATCAATCAACACCAAATCTATCCCTCCCGAACGAACCAAAGTTTCGGTGATTTCCAAAGCTTGCTCGCCGGTGTCTGGTTGGGAAACCAAAAGATCGTCCAGTTTGACGCCGATTCCGCGGGCATAAAGCGCATCTAAGGCGTGCTCGGTATCCACATAAGCGGCAGTTCCACCGCTGGCCTGAACTTCAGCCACCGCATGCAGGGCTAGAGTAGTTTTCCCGGAAGATTCCGGACCAAAAATTTCCACGATTCTTCCGCGCGGATAACCGCCCACACCTAAAGCTAAATCTAGCGCGATGGAGCCAGTTGGAATTGATTCAACGTCCAACTGGGTTTTCCCTTCGCCCAGCTTCATGATTGAACCTTTCCCAAATTGCTTTTCAATTTGGGCAATGGCAGTTAAAACCGCCTCTCTCTTTCCTTCATTTTTTTCCCCGGACATAAAAAACTCCTTTTTGACTTAGGCTAAAAAGTGGGTATATCTTAGCATTTATGTAGTTTAAATTCAACCGCCAACTATTGTAGTTCGGCCTGAAATTTTTTCATCCATTCGGATGCTCGATCATTAGGTTCGCCGTACTGTGTTTTCACCTTCCACAAATCCCCACCTTTATTATTGCCCAAAATAGCCTTGTAACATTCGGCAAAGTCTTCCCTGGGTGAGGCTTCCCATTCATCAATATTGACCACTTTTTTGTTCCAATCAATTAAAAGATCGCTTGAGATTCCGCGCAAATCCATCCATTCTTTAATCTGAGCGTCGGAAACTTTGCCCAAGTCTTCCAAAACATGAGCCAGCTCGAAACTTAAAATAGCCTCCAGATCGTTTCCCTTGTATTTGTAGTCCAGATTTAAAAAGACCCCGCCATCTTCAATCCAGGAGGTTGTATATTGATATTGATCCGGGTCAAGCAGGGAAAACTCATAATTCTTGCCGTCCACTTTCACGGTATGAGAAGAGCGAGTCGTGTAATAGGCGACTTCCGTGTTAAAAACCACGACTGCCTTTTGGAGAAGCTGTTTCGGATATCGCAAAAAGTCCAGGACCTGATAAAAAGTCTGTACCTGTTCTTCGTTGACCTTTGCATAATCCGAGGTTGAACAATCGAAAAATTGGATCTCGTATGGACGGATAATTGCCGTTTCCGTCGGCCAGGAAGAATTCGTCTCGCTTTCGTTCGCTGATTCCTGGCTGTTTTCTTCTGGATTTGTCTGCGTTGCGTCGTCCGTTGCTTCTGCCGGCCTCTCATCAAAAGGCGACTCGCGCTCTGGTACTTCAACCGGCTCAACCCCTCCGCCTTTCTCTAAATTGGCTTTAGTAATTTCATCCTGCGCTTTTTTAAAAATCTTAAAATAATTGATGGCGGTCAGTTTCTGCTGCGCCTGCTGATAATAGAAATTATCTTCACTGACTAAATTAAAATACGCTTCGGCCTCGGTATAGTCTTTTTTGTTAAACATTTCCAATCCCAGCTTGTAATTGGCAGTTGACTCGATCAGGTTTTGTGTATGGTTAACTTGATTTTTGATAAACCACAATGGAAATTTAGCGTATGAAAGCTGATAATTTTTGAGGGCATTCTCGTAATCTCCCTGAGACATCATTTTTTGGGTATCTTGATTAAAATCCCAGACTTGCTTTGCCTGCCAAGCCAAAACTGTCAAAACCGCTATCAGTATTATCGATGAGACTATGTACAACAAATGTTTGGGGGTTAATCGAATTTTTGGAAAAACAAACGGCCGGAACTTAATTTTCCTCTTAGA
>Ga0210017_1001379_pt1 | contig 21129 bp, 24 predicted proteins | sample CryGeyCG2014_020_FD_183966 | JGI IMG/M metagenome (GOLD analysis project Ga0210017, IMG submission 183966) | Groundwater microbial communities from aquifer - Crystal Geyser CG08_land_8/20/14_0.20 (SPAdes) (version 2) | ecosystem: Environmental > Aquatic > Deep subsurface > Groundwater | place... | reverse complement strand
CCGTGGGTGAAGAAACTGGCGAGTTGGATTATATTCTGTCTGAATTAGCCCAATTTTATGAAGGAGAAGTAGACCAAATTATGAACAATTTACCGTCAATTATTGAGCCCTTGCTTATTTTAACTCTTGGTGTTGTTGTCGGCGGCATGGCAGTAGCCATCATTATGCCGATGTACACACTCACTTCTGTTATATAATTACCCGATTGTCATTGCGAGGAGTCCCCCACCAAAATTTGGTGGGGGACGACGAAGCAATCTCACGAACGAATATGCAGGGAAAATATTTACTTTATAGTAAAATTTGGGAGGTAGTTTGTAGTGCGTGAGGTTGCGAAGCTTGTCCCGACCCCGCACTTGATGCGGGGGAGGGATCTGCGTTCAGTTGCTCCGTTTCACTCCACAATTTCCTCGCAATGACATATAACAATAGGTGAAAAAAATATGCTGAATTTTTGTAAAAATCGTTACGGCAGCATGCTACTGGATCTATTAGTCAGTTTTAGCATAATCGCCCTGCTGGCCACTATCACTATCCCTTACCTTAAAAAATACCAGCCCAATCTCAAACTAAATGCCGCGGCGCGCAATTTAACAACTGATTTGCGCTACGCCCAGCAGTTGACTGTCACTGAACAAATAGTCCATAAGGTAAGTTTTGACTTAATTAACGACCAATACCAAATTTTAAAAGTGAACACCGCCACTACCACTATAAAAACTGTTGATTTTGAACCAGAAGTAAGTATCGAGCAGGTTACCGACTTAACTGACAATACGGTGGTTTTTAATTATTACGGCGCGGTCAGCCAATTTGGCACAGTTGTGCTTACCAATACTAACGGCCAAATCGCCACTATAAACATTAAACCCTCTGGCTATGTTCAATTGGCAGAGTAATAAAATAAATCTATCATTAAATAACTATGGCCTATCCTTAATTGAGATTATGGTTTCTTTAATGATACTGACGGTAGCTTTTCTCGGTTTAATCCAGGCCTTTCCTTTTAGCCAGGCAATCAATAAAACAGCAGAAAATGCCACTAAAGCGTCTTATCTGGCTCAAGACAAGATAGAGCAATTGCAATCACTTGGTTATAGCGGCATCGTTGTAGGCACGATTGAAGCAAAGCAAAGATTGTCGGCTGATCCCAGCAGTTATTTATATTACTTTCAAAGGCAAACTGAGGTTAGCTATGTTGACGGCGATTTGCAAACAGCCGTGAGCGATACCGGAATGAAAAAAATTTCTACTACTATTTATTATACTAATTCCATATCAAAAACAGAAAAATCTTATAATATCACTACTCTAGTTAGCAAACGCTAATATGACAAAACGAAAACCAACCAGACAAAACGGCTTTACTATGCTGGAAATAATAGTCAGCCTTGCCTTATTTGTTATTGTTATTATTCTAGTTAGTTCAATTTATTTGCTAGCGCAAAAATCATATAATAAAAGCTCTGACTTAGCTGAACTAACGCAAAATGCCCGAGTTTGCCTTGATCGCTTGTCCAGGGAATTGCGCCAGTCAGTTAATATTGTTACTGCGTTGCCGCCGACTGACAGCGACCCAGAGAACCCGCCGGCCGAAGAAATATTTTTTCAAGATGGCCATAATATCAGCCAAATAACTTACTTGCGCTATTATTTAGACGGAACTAATTTAATGAGAGAGCATAAAGCTTATTATTTTGCCAGCGAGCCAACAGTTTATGTTACCTACAACACGACTGACCAATACGGCAATTCGCCAGATAAAAAAATTTTAGAAAATAGAATTATCGGTGAATATTTCAGCCAACTTAAATTTTGGGATAATAGTGGTTCAATCAGCATCGCTATTGAATTAAATAAGGGTAGTAATAACTTTAAAATAAGAACTAGCGTTTACCCTAGAAATTAATCTTTATGCCAAGCAAATCTTTTTATCAAACACAATCCGGCGTAGCCCTGCTGATAACGATTTTATTAATGTCATTAATTTTATTTTTAAGTATCTATGTTTTAAGTTTTTCTTTAACCGAAGACCGTATCGCCCGCAGCCAAACTTGGGGAGAAAAAACTTATTATTTAGCCGAAGCTGGCATGCAAGAGATGGTCTGGAAGTTAAAAAACGATGCTGCTTATAAACAAAATTTTGAAACTAACCCCAGCTGGACAGCAGAGTTTACCCGCGATAACCCTTTTGGCGCCGCTAGCGGGTCCTATACTGTAACCCTGACTAATTCCAGTCTGGCGCATGGACAAATTACTTCAACTGCCGCTATTGACATCGGCGCTGACAAAACCAGCCGAAGAGTAGTAAAAGTTTATGTCTATAAAGCGCTGGGGCAAAGTGACCTAAAAGATAATTGCGGCTATGCTGATGGTAATATTGATATTTCCGCCAGCGCTGTTGATTTTCACAATGGCAGCGCCCATTCTAATAATAATTTTACTATTAATAATGCCAGCTTGGTTAATATTGACCAGGACCTTAATGCAGTTAACCAGTATATTGAATCCTTGAGTTCAACGGTAAATGTCGGCGGCACAGTTCATGCCGCCAATTATCTGCCGGCAGCTACGCCGATTGATATGCCAGCAATTGATTTTGATTCGGCTGACCCCAACTCTTACAAAAATAAGGCAACAATTGTTTATACGCAAACCCAATTTAAAAATTTAATGAAAGCTAACCAAAATTTAACCCTTGCCGGCCCGATTACTTATGTTGACGGCGATGTTGAGCTGCGGGGCGGCCAGCACTTGACCATTAACGGCGTCTTAGTGATTGGCCGAGATTTGATTGTCGGCCATTATTTCACTTGGACTGGCGGCAGATTCGGCCTTAGCTCCATAACGGTAAACTATACGCCAGACCAACCAGCCGGTATTTTTGCCAAAAGAAAAATTAATTTTGAGCTCTGGACCGGCGATATTGACATTACCGGCTTAATCTATGCCAATGACCAGCTGAACATTTTAAGTTTGCCTTTGGGAGGCAATGGCTTTACTGTTGTTGGCGGTTTGGTCGGCCGCAAGCTTACCGTCACCAGCACTTGGAATACTATTGATATAACTTTTGATAATGGCGTTATAACCGACGCTCTGGGCGCAACCCAGTTTTCACCGGTTATTACCGTAGAGCACTGGGAAGAAGAATATTAATTTTATTAGATTATTATGGTATAATAATAATACCTAAGTAAAATTATATTTATATTCATTTAAGATTTAATAAAAATTTTCAATAATCAATTTTCAATTTTCAATCAATTTCTAAATAATTAAATTATCAATTGAAAATTAATTAATTGATAATTTATTGAAAATTGGGAATTGAAAATTGAACATTAGATAAACGTTAATAAATTTATAAATGGAGTTTTAATATTCTATGTTTTTTAACTCTAGCTCAACCTATCCCATCGGCTTAGATATTTCTGATTTATCACTCAAATTAGTCCAGCTTAATAAAATTCGCGGCAAAATAAAAATTCAAGCGCTGGGCAAGATGAATTTGCCAAAAGGAATTATTGAGTCGGGCCTGATAAAAAAAGAGTCAGAATTAATTAACGCCATTAAAGAACTTCTTGCCAAACCGACTTACGGCAAAGTCAGCTCAGAAGAAATAATCGCCTGTCTGCCTGAAGCAAAAACCTTTATTAAGCTAATTACCATTGAAAAATCACCCAACCCAATTGCGGAAATTATCGGCCAGGAGATTGAAAAGCACATACCACTGGCGCTGGACGAAATTTATTTTGACTGGCAAATAATTGAAAATCTAAAGGATAAATATCTGATTCTAGTTGGCGCCGCACCCAAAACTATTGTCAACCAATATACTGAACTCCTAGATAAATTAAAATTATCCGTTACTGCCTTGGAAATAGAATCAGTTTCAATTTGCCGCAGCTTATTAACTGAAGAAGTTAATTACGCGGCAACAGTTGCCGCCTCAACAGTGCGGCAAGAACTGCAAAGCGTGGCAGGCCAAGGCAAAAATTATGCTATCATTGATATCGGCGCCAATCATACGGCCATGATTTTTTATTCCAAGAATACAATTTTACTTACTGTCAGCCTGCCGCTATCAGGTGAACAAATTACAGCTAATATTGCTCAAACACTGGAGCTAACCCCGGAATTAGCTGAAAAGGCAAAAATTATTTGCGGCTTGGACGAAGATAAGGCGCAAGGCGTTATTAAGAATGTTTTAGCCGACACAATTGAAAAATTAACTAATAAAATCAAGGAGGCCTTAGAATTTTATAATCGCAATTTTGCCGACCGCGGAGCGATTAATCAAATACTGCTTTGCGGCAGCGGCGCTAATATAAAAAATCTTGCCCAAATCATCCAAACGGCCATAAATATTGAGGTAAAAATAGGCGATTCGCTAATTAACCTAGCAGAAGTAAACCCCGTTAGAAAAGGATTTTCTAACGGGGTAAAAAGCAAATACTCCGAGATTCTTAGCGAAAAACACACTTTTGATATTAATTCTCTTAAAAAAGAAAACAGCAGCAGCAAAAAGACTCTATCTATTACGCAAGATGCCAGTCTAACTTTTTCCACTGCCATTGGACTGGCTTTGCGGGGCATTTATGTTGATGAAATATAATAAATTAAACCAGACTGTCCGAAAACTCGAAAATTCGTCATCCCCGTGAAAACGGGGATCCAGAAATAATTTAATTTTAGCCAAATATTTTTTCTGGATTCCTGCTTTCGCAGGAATGACGGTACTTTTTGGACAGTCTAACATGCGAATATAATAAATGAATTTATGCTGGTTTTAAATCTAGTTTCTGAAGAACTAAAAAAAGAGATAAAACTGCGCCATCTCTATCAATTAATTAAAAAGGTTAATTATCTTATTATTATAATTACCATTATTACAGCTATAGTGCTGCTGGTAGCCAGAGTGATTTTACAAAATAATTTTAATAAAATCGTTGAGCAGACAACTTTAGTTACTATAAATAATCAAAGCTATAACAGCAAAATCAGAGAAATAAACAGCAAATTAAAATTTATTGCCAATATTCAAAACGAATTTGTCGCCTGGTCAAAGATAGTCAATGATTTATCAATAATGACACCGTCTAATATAACTTTTTATCGTCTTAACTTCGATCTGGCGACCAAAACTGTTAAAATTAACGGCAAAGCCGGGGAACGCAGCGGCCTGTTAGAACTTAAGGACAACTTAGAAAAATCGGGTAATTACAGCGATATTCAATTTCCTCTAAAAAATATCCTGGAGAAAGAAAATATTAATTTTGAAATTAACGCCAAATTAAACATTTAGATTATGCTAATAAATATCTTAAAAATAGACTTGAGAAAAAAAATAATTGCCAGTGTGTTGATCTTTTTGGCCGTCATTTTATCTTTAATCTTTTTTATTGTCATTCCGACTGTCAAGGAAATAAAAAGAATGGGTCATGAGATTGAAGCGCAAAGAATTGATTTGGAAACTAAATTTCTCAAAGGGCAAAATTTAAAGCAATTAACAAAAAATTTAAACGAAATTGAACCAAATTTAATCAAATTAGATCAGGTTTTTATCAACCAAAATAAAGAATTAAAATTTATTACTACCCTTGAACAAATTGCCAACGCCAATAAAGTCGGCCAAAAAATTAATCTAGGAGATAGCCAACCTCTAGAAAACCAAATTTACAAAAAAGTTCCAGTGCAGCTCTTTACCCAAGGCAACTTTATAAATCAGCTGAATTATTTGCTGGAACTGGAATCATTAAATTATTATTTAAATATCAAATCTCTGGAACTATCACCAGCGGGCGTTATCGCTGCCGAGGCCGACAAAGAAGCGCTGCCAGTGAACCTTAAGATGCTAATTTCAGCTGATACTTACTGGAAATAATATGCAACTTAAATTAACTAAACTTAAAATTACCCCCCGCGTTATCAGCTATTGCTTTTATATTTTAATTATTTTACTAACTTTGCTAACTCTAAGCGGTTTGTCCCTTTTTCTTTATCAAAATTTTTACCAGACAATTACTCAATCAAAAGAAATTTTAATACTCAAAGAAAAGGTGGTCATTGAAATGATAGATATAAAAAACTTTAATCAAATTATAGAAAAATTAAACCAAAAAATTACTGCCAAAAAAATCTCCACTATTAATAATCCTTTTGATTAGATATAAAAATAAAATAATAAAATAATATAAAAAATGGGCATATCCGCCCATTTTTTATATTTTATATTATTTTATTATTTTATTTTTATAATTCTGGCGCCATTTGCCGCAGCTTTTTGACAAGCGGCGGCAATATTTTAATCACGCGATTGATCTCGCTGGCTGTGGTATATTTACCCAAAGTAAATCTAATTGAGCTATGAGCTATTTCTTCGGTTATACCCATAGCTAAAAGAACCGCTGAAGCTTTAAGATCCCTGGCAGCGCAGGCTGAACCGGTAGAAACAGCAATGCCGGCTAAATCTAGAGCAATTAAAATTGCCTCGCCTTCGGCGCCGGGAAATGAAAAATGGGCATGAGCCGGTGTGGCATTGGCTAAAGCAGTATTAAAAATAACTCGGGGTATATTTTTGGTAATGCCCTCAACCAACTTTTTTCTTAATTTGGCTATTTGCTGATTATTAGCAATGACTGACTTTTTATCTAGCAATTTTATAGCCTGGCCTAAGCCGACAATAGCCGGCACATTTAAAGTGCCGCTGCGTTTATTTTTCTCGTGATGACCGCCCAATTGAATTGCCCGAAGCGGCACGCCGCTTTTGACAAACAAAGCGCCAATCCCCTTGGGCCCGTAAATTTTATGGCCGGAAAGAGACAGTAAATCAAGCTGCAGATATTTAGTATCGCAATTAAAAAAATTTACTGCTTGCACCGCGTCGGTATGAAAATAAATTACTGACGGCCTAGCGCCGCGGATAGCTGGCCTGGTTTCACGCCATTGTTTAAATCTATTTTCATTAATCTTTTTTATAATCTTACCTGCTTCGCGAATCGGCTGAACACTGCCTACCTCACTATTAACATACATTAAAGAAACTAAAACCGTATTATCTTTAATGCTTCTTTTTAATTCTGCTGTGTCAATTATGCCGTTGGCTTTAACTGGCAAATAAGTAACCTCAACACCTTGTTTGGCTAAAGCCTTGACTGGTTCTAAAACAGCCGGATGTTCAATAACAGAAGTAATTAAATGCAAATTGCCAGTTCTTTGCTTCTTCAGTCCGCGGATAACGCCAAAAATAGCTAAATTGTCAGCTTCGGTAGCCCCGGAAGTAAAAATTACTTCTTCGGCTGTACAATTTAAAAACTGGGCAACAGTTTGCCTGGCCGAATCAACTGCGGCCAAAGCCGTCTGGCCAAAACCATGGATTGAGGAAGGATTACCGAATTTAGAGCCAAAATAAGGCCGCATGGCTTTAAGCACGCGTTCGTCCACTGGCGTAGTGGCGCTATGATCAAGGTATATTGGCTTAGACATATAATTTTAGTTAATCGGTGGATCAGTTAATTGGTTAATTGGTTCCGCAGTTTAACCGCTTAATTGATTAACCGCTTTCACTTCCTTAACCTCTTCCACCGCCTTTTTTATCTCAAATTCAACCCCTTGTTTTAAAGTTAGTTGCGACATCGGACAATGAGCGCAATGGCCGATTAATTCTACTTTTAACAAACCTGATTTGGCATCAAAATCAATAAAATGCACATCGCCGCCATCCATCTGAAGCAACGGCCGTATCTTATCTAAAACATTCTTAATTTTATTCTCAATACTTTTTTGATCCATAAGTATTATGTTATGAGTTATAAGTTATAGATTAAACTTTAAAATATCGGCATTTAAATAACTTATAACCTATAACTTATAACTCGTTATAATATTAATTTACAATTTATTACAGGACTTATGCATATATTGATTAATCGCCTGATACAGCGCCTCCACGCCTAGCATAGAACAATGCACTTTAACGGGCGGCAGGCCGCCTAAATCTTTAACAATTTGGTCCTTGGTTATTTTTAGCGCTTGAGCAAGCGTTTTACCTTTAGCTAAATCAGTCAAGGCAGAAGAGACAGCAATAGCCGCAGCACAGCCCAAAGTTTCAAATTTTATAACATCTATTCTATTATTCTTAATTTTCAAATACATTTTCATTACATCGCCGCAAATGGGATTACCTACCTGACCAACCGCATCAGGATTTTTTATCCTGCCCTGATTATGGGGATTCTGAAAATGGGCAATCACTTTTTTAGAATATTTCATATATTTGTATTCGCCCCCTTTAACAAAGGGGCTCGCCTACCACTGCGAGGCACGAGCGGGCAGGGTTAGGGGGATTTAAAATTTCTAAAGTAGCTGGCTTAATTTGATATTTTTTAAAGTTTTTATTATTGCTTGTTGAACTTTAACCAGCACCATAGTAGCCCTGCAACTGCAATCTTTATTGCAATAAATCTTGCCCTGTTCATCTAAGCAATGAAAAACGCTTAATTTGCCTTCTAACGCTTTAATAATCTCGTAGATATTAATTTGCTTGGCTGGTTTAGCTAATTGGTAGCCGCCGCCAGCGCCTTTGGTTGCCTTAACCAATTTTGCCTTTTTTAGCGCGGAAAATAAGCGCTCTAAATATTTGAGTGAAATATTTTCTTGGCTAGCTATAGCTGATAAAGGCAAGCTGCTCTGGCTACTATGTTTAGCTAAATTTATCATCGCCCTTAAGCCATAAGTTGACCTGGTTGAAAATTTCATATTTATTATGCCCCCTTGCTTTGCCCCGTCGGATGACTGGGGACAAAGGGGGTTGGGGGATTATTTCCTACTAAATTAGTTGGTATTATTATAATATCATCTTTTAAAACCCTGTCAAGCCTTGACACTTGAATGAACTTTTGTTATATTATAATAGTTAAATTCTTAATTCGTAATTCATAATTCTTAATTCATTCCTATGGCGCATAAAAAAGCGGGCGGCTCCACCGCCTTAGGACGCGATTCGGCTGGCAAACGTTTAGGCGTAAAAATCCAAGACGGCCAATTTGCCAAAGCCGGCGCGATTTTAATCCGCCAACGCGGCACTAAATATCATCCGGGATTAAATGTTAAAAAAGGCAAAGACGATACTCTCTTCTCTGCTACTCTTGGCTTTGTCAAATTTACTACTAAAAAATTGCGCAAATTCAATAATCAGCTAAAAACCAGTAAAATCGTCAATGTAATGCCGCAAAAGTAAGGCCAAGTTATAAAAAAGAAAGCCAAATTCATGGCTTTCTTTTTATATTTATCATATTGACGTTAAACGAATTGAGTTATGCCTTGTTTTTTCTCCAAGCCTTTCAGCCGTTCCTTAAAACGATCATGCGCGCCTTGATTAGCCGCCAATTCCGTTTCAAAATCTTTATGCTTTTTGGCAATACCGTCAACAGCAGTAAGGACATTATGAATGTCTTTTTTGGTAGCTATATTTTCTAATTTTTCTTTCAAATATTCTTTGGTGACCAATTTATCAAATTGTTCCGGAGTTAATGGCATAAATTTTATTATTTTTTATATTTTTTATTAGCTTTTAGAAACCCCTTAACATAAACAGCTAACGGCTTGGCGCATTTTTCACAAAACTCATAATTATTAAACCAACCATCAAAAAATAGTTTTTCAGTATCGCGAAAAGAAAAAACTATAGCTTCTCCCTTTATTGTTTTCCCGCATTTATCGCATTTATGAATAGTAGCCATATTATTGAGCGGCAATTATGTTAATATTATACTTGCTGCCGGATTTAATGTCGAATTGAAATATTGAACAGTTTATTATTTTAACCAGAGATTGCTTCGCTCCCCCACAGATGCGGGGTCGCTCGCTATGACAAAAAAATCTGGATTCCTCCCGAAAGCATTCGGGGGAATGACAAGGAAATGGACAAACTATTTTTTCCCGCACACTCTTAAAAACTCCACAAACAAGGGGTGCGGGTCTAACGGCCGGGAAATATATTCCGGATGAAACTGCGTGCCGATGAAAAAAGGATGGTTGGTAATTTCCACGGCCTCAACAATTTTTCCATCAGGTGAAATGCCAGCTACTGTGAGCCCTGCTTCAGCAAATTGTTCCCTATATTCATTATTAAACTCGTACCTATGCCTATGCCGTTCGGACACAATCCCTTTTTTGCCATATTTGACGTAAGCAGACGCCAGATGCGTGCCAGCCACGATTTTACAGGGCCAACCGCCTAATCTGATGGTGCCGCCATATTGTTTTTTGGCTAATAATTCTTTCTGGCCCGGCATAATATGAATTACCGGATATTTAGTTTTAGGATTTACTTCTTCGCTATTGGCGCCAACAAAACGCAAAACATTTCTGGCAAATTCAATTACTGCCATCTGCATGCCGTAACACAAGCCAAAATAAGGCACTTTATTCTCGCGGCAATATTTAACAGTTTTTATCTTGCCTTCAGCACCACGCGAACCCCAACCTTGCGGCACAATAACGCCATTTAATTGTTTTAATATTTTAACGCCCTTTTTTTCAATATCTTCGGCATTGATCCAATGCAACTCTGGCTGGCATTTATTAACAACTGCCGCGTGTTTAATCGCTTCAATCACTGAAATGTAAGAATCAGCCAAGCAAAAATCTCCGGTAGAAAAATACTTGCCAACAATGCCAAGATGAACCTTTTTGTTGGCTGATTTTGTTGCCTTGACCATCCGACGCCACTCTAATAAATCCTTTTTTCTGTCAGGCAAGTTGAATTTTTCTAATATCCTGGCGCTTAGATTATCTTTTTCAAAATTAATCGGCACATCGTAAATCGAATCAACATCAGGAGCGCTGATTACCCCCTCTTCTTGGATATTGCAAAAAATGGCAATTTTCCGGCGACGGGGAGCATCAAGGGGAACTCGCGAACGGGCAATGATAAAATCCGGCTGGATGCCAGCGGAATTTAAAGCCCTGACAGCATGCTGGGTTGGTTTAGTTTTCATTTCACCAATCTTAAAAGGAATCGGCAAATAAGACACTATAACAAACAAGACATTGTCCGGTTCGGCCAATCTCATCATGCGGGCCGCTTCTAAAAATAATAAATTTTGATATTCGCCAACCGTGCCGCCTATCTCAATAATCATAATTTCAACGCCAGTCTTTTTAACGGCTTTTTTTATGCGGCTAATAACTTCATTAGGGATATCCGGCACCACTTCAACACAGCGGCCGCCATAGTCTAAATTTCTCTCCCGCTCTATCACGCTCAAATAAACTCGGCCGGTAGTCAAGTAATTATCACGATAGATATTCTGATTAAGAAATCTTTCGTAATTGCCAATGTCTTGGTCAGTCTCATCGCCATCTTCGGTAACAAAGACTTCGCCGTGTTCAATCGGATTCATCGTGCCAGCATCCAGATTAATATAAGGGTCAATTTTAATAGCGCTAACACTATAGCCCTTTGCTTGAAGAATTCGTCCGATGGAAGCGCAAGCTATTCCCTTGCCTACTCCTGACATTACTCCGCCGGCCACAAAAATATATTTAGTCGGCTGGTTCCTTGTTTTAGACATAACTATTTATCTCTTATTATATTTAAATTAACCAAAGCTTTGGCTCCGGCTAAAATTAGCTCTAACTGATATTCACCTATTTTTTTGAGCGGCTGGGGCAAAATAATTTCACCTTCATTAATATTATAGCCTGATTGCTCTAAAAAATCAGCGATTAGCTTGCTATTAATCTGCGCGTAAGCTGTGCCTTGATCATCGGCTTTAACTTTAATAATAAATGTCTGTCCATTAATCTTTTTGGCTAATTTAAGTTTCTGGCTTACTGCCTCTTGCTTTAAACGATGCTGTCTTCTCTTCTGGGCGGCTATTACATTAATTCCTTGTTTAGTCGCTTGGCTAGCTAAACCGCGCGGAATTAAATAATTTAAAGCATAACCGTCTTTGACATCCTTAATTTCCCCGGTTTGGCCTAAACCAGTGGTTGATTTTAATAAAACTATTTTCATATCAGTAGCACGAAAAAAATAAAATGCGAAACTACGAAAATGCGAAAAAATGATCGCTAAATAAACTTGTTTTAGCTATCTTAAATTTTTTAACTTACATCTTGTAGACAATGTCGCCAACCCTTGTCTTGGCACCAACTTTGATGCCAACAGACTGTCCCGCGTTTGCCTCTGCCACTTGTTGTTTATCAATTTGCAAGGAATTTACTTCCTGCTCAATATCAGTCGAACTGCCCTTGATCCTAATTCTGTCCCCCACCTTTAGTGTGCCCGCCAATTCAATGGCAGCTACGCCAATTTGGCCGAAAAAGTGAGTAACTGTGCCGATTTTTTCACCCTCAATTTTAATATCATCAGCCATAATTTTTAGGTTAATTTAAATTTATAAAATATTTAAACTTTAAATTTCAAATCACAAATCACAATAAATATGGTGCTTATAATTTGGGATGCAAAATTTCAATTGCTTTATCTAATTGCGGATCTTTAAATTTCTCGTAGTCATCAAGAGTTAGGTCAACTTCCACATTAGGCGCAATGCCTTGCTCATTGATGCAGCTGCCGCTGGGCGTCAGCCATTTAGCCACAGTAATTTTAACTGAAGAACCATCGGTCAATTCCTCAAGGGTTTGGACCGAGCCCTTGCCAAAAGTTTTTTTACCAACAATAGTCGCCTGGCCCGTATCCTTAAGTGCGCCAGCAACAATTTCCGAAGCTGAAGCGCTACCTTGATTAACTAAAACCACTGTGGGAAAATCCTTTAATCTAGCTCTGCCTCTGGCCAAGTACTCATTTTTTTTGTCGTCACTAAATTTTTCTGTTACCACTACACCATCCTCAATCCATTCGCTAGCGACATCAACTGCTGTATCCAAATAGCCGCCCGGATTATTGCGCAAATCCAAAATAATGCCCTGGGGACTCGTTGCCACTGCCTTACTGACTGCTTCTTTAAATAAACTTAGCGTGTCATCATTAAAATTAGAAATTTTAATCAAATAAATTCCGTCATCACGCAGCTCTGCTTTAACGCTCTTTACTGTAATTATGCCTCTTTTTATCTTATAATCTTTGGCTTCGGCCAGGCCGTCTCGAAAAATAGTCAAAGTTACTTCTGTATCTTTGGGTCCGCGAATTTTACTAACCGCCTCGTCCACGGTCATACCAGCGGTAGAAACGCCATCAATGGCATAGATTTTATCGCCGGCTTTAAGGCCGACTTTTTCTGCCGGCATATCAGTTAAAGGCGCAATAATGGTTATAATCTCATTTCTCATGCCGATTTCAGCGCCAATGCCTTCAAAAGTACCGGCTAAATCACTGGCAAATTCTTCAGCAATTTTTGGGTCCATAAAAACCGTATAGGGATCGCCCAGTGATGCTACCAAGCCGCGCAAAGCGCCGTAAAACATCTGCTTTTCGTTCAGCTCATCTCTATCAACATATTGCTCGTGCAGTAAATCCCAAACTTGCCAAAATAAATTGAAATCAATATCCTGACTAAACTTATCTTTGAGAACCAGTCCGTATTTACTTAAAACTTTGCCGGTGTAATCTGCTTCTTTTAGGGTAAAGGCCTTAATAACTTCACTTCTTTGCGCCGTTATTAAACCAACGATAAAAGCTAATAATAATAAAATTATTATTGCTAAATGTCTTAACCATTTTTTCTTTCTGCTTGGCGGTCTGCTTGGCGGTAAATAATTAGTTATTCCTAAATTGTCCATCATAATTAAAATGTCCTTTAAATTAATTAATAGACTTGCTGCTTAATAATCTTTTTTATACCAACTATTGATATTTTTTATTTTAACATATCTAACCGTAAATTAGCAAATGGAGTAATTCAATAACTTTTTACTAAAACCGTCTCGGGATTGAAAAAAGAGCTGATTTGAGGTATGATATATTTATCATAAATCCTAAACTCTAAATTCCAAATTCTAAACAAATCCAAATATTCAAAATCCAAAATCCAAAACAAATGCAGTTATAAATTAATTTTGAACATTTGATATTTTAATTTTGATATTTTTTAGGATTTAGATATTAGAATTTAGAATTTTATAACTTTATGTCTAACTTCATAATAAACGGCGGCAAAAAATTAACTGGCTCTATCCGCACTAATTCAGCTAAAAATTCAGCTGTTGCCATATTATGCTCCCTGCCAATGATTAAAGGCCGGACTGTTCTTGATGATGTACCAGTGATTGAAGAAGTAAAAAGAATTATTGAGATACTTATTTCCCTTGGTTTAAAAATAAACTGGTTAAGCAAACATCGCCTAGAAATCATCAATGTCGGCAAAATAAATTTAGCTACCATAGATAAGCAAGCTTACCAAAAAACCAGAGTTACTGTTTTATTCATCGGCTCGTTAGTCAAGCGTTTTAAAAATTTTATTCTGCCCAAAACCAGCGGCTGCAAACTGGGCAAAAGAACCGTCAACCCGCATATTATCGGCCTCAAACATTTTGGCATAACCGTAAAAAAACTGAATAACAAATACTCTATCGCCAGCCAGCGGATTAAAGGCGCTGATTTTACTATGTATGAATCAGGCGATACTGCCACGGAAAACATCATCCTGGCAGCAACCTTGGCTCAAGGAAAAAGCAAGATTAATCTGGCCTCGCCTAATTACATGGTCCAGGATTTATGCCATTTTCTTAACCAAGCTGGAGCCAAAATCAAAGGCATCGGCACGACCAAACTAGAAATTCACGGCGTTAAGAAACTTAAGCCAGTTAAAAATTATTGCCTCATACCTGACCCGATTGAATCAATGGCTTTTATTTCTTTGGCTATTGCCACAGAGTCAAAATTAAAAATCATTGGCTGTCCAATTGAATTTTTAAGTTTAGAATTGGAAAAATTGCGCCTGATGGGACAAAAAATGAATATCAGCCGACTCTATAAATCAAGCAGTGGTTATTTTGACTTAGTTGATATTACTATTATTCCCTCAAAGCTTACTGCTTTGCCTGATAAAATTTATGGTCGGCCTTTTCCTGGCTTAAACATTGATAATTTGCCGCTGTTTGTGCCTATTCTAACTAAAGCCCGCGGCCAGACCTTAGTGCATGATTGGGTTTATGAAAATCGCGCCATCTATTATACCGAATTAAATAAGCTGGGGGCAAAAATAATGCTACTTGACCCGCACCGCGTTACCGTTACTGGCCCAACTAAATTTAAGCCAGTAGCAACTGAATGCCCGCCGGCCTTGCGGCCAGCGATTAATCTCTTTATCGCTATGATAGCCGCCAAAGGCAAATCAATTCTTAAAAATTGCTATTCAATTGATCGTGGTTATGAAGACTTGTGCCAGCGCTTAAATAAAATTGGCGCCGACATCAAACGCGTCGATTAACTAATTTTAAAATTCTAAATTCTATCAACCAACTAACGGATCTGTCTAGACTGTCCGAGAATTGCTATTTTGTCATTGCGAGGAGCCCCCCACCAAATTTTGGTGGGGGCGACGAAGCAATCTCACGGATGAATAGTATAATCAAAAGATTAAAATTTAGTATAAATTTTTTGTTCGTGAGATTGCTTCGCTCCCCCTCCGATAGCTATCGGAGGGGTCGCTCGCAATGACAATTTTTGGACAGTCTGCCAGAAAAAATTATTTCTGGATTGCCCCATATCAAGTACAGAACAGGCTCCGCCCGCAATGACAATTAAAATTTGGCATTATTTGTAATTTATAATTTGTTTAAAATTTCGGATTTTGGATTTCGTGCTTAATTTAAAAAGTGATTTATGTCTCTAAAAATCAGATGGCTTATCTCTATTATTTTTATTTTGTGTTTTATTTTGGTAACCCCCTTGATAATCCTTTACGCCGCCGGTTATAAATTGAATCCCGCTAATATTAGCTTCCAGAAAACAGGCATGTTTATTTTGGATACGGCACCAAGAGGAGCAAAAATTTTTATTAATAATAAGCCGCAACAAAATCTTTTTAAAAAAATATCGGCTCGCCAACCAAGCGCTATCACCACGCCGGCTAAAATAAAAAATCTTCTGCCAGGCAAGTATGATATTAAATTAGAATTAGCTGGCTACTGGCCCTGGCAGAAAAAATTAAGCATTTTTCCTGGCGCTGCCACTTATGCCGAAGATATTTTTCTCTTTAAGCAAAATCTGCCTATTCTAATTTATGGCACTAGCACAACCGGCGCCCTGCTCTCTCCCAATAGAACCAGGCTGGCAATTTTATCAGCCAGCCAGCTAATTTTGTTTGATTTAAATAACGAGCAAAAGCAATCAGCAGCCGGGCAAATTAACCTGCCAAAATTATCTTGGTCAGCCGACAGTCAAAAAATAATTTCAGCCGATACTATTTTTAATGCCAATAATTTAAGCGATAAAATAAATTTAGACAGTTTAGCTCGCCTGGGAGCGACTAAATTTTTTTGGGCCAATAATAAAATATATTATCAACTGCAAAACACCATCAATACTTATAATCCGACAACTAAATTAAGCCAGACAATTATTAACGGACAAAAAATTGATAATTACTTAGTTAAAGATGATTATCTTTATCTAATTAGCAATCTTAAACAATTTACCGCCTTAAATATTTTTAAAATAAGTAGCAATGAATTTTTAGGCAATATTAATTTGCCATTGTCTCTTAATTATAATTTTATTAATATTGACCAAAAAATAATCAATCTTTATGACCAGAACCAGCAGTTGCTCTATCTAATCGACCCTCAAGCCGCTCTGCTGTCGCCGACAATCAAAACTATAGCCAATATTAAATATACCTATTGGATTAATGATACTAAGTTGCTTTATGCCAATGATTGGGAAATCTGGCTTAATGATTTGACTAACTCACAAAAAATCCTCATCACCAGAATTAGCGCCAGCATTAAAGGTCTGGCCTGGCATCCCAGTAATAATTATATTATTTACTGGACTGACAAGACAATTAATACTATTGAATTAGATGAACGGGAAAAAAGAAATACTACTGAATTAGTTAAATTTGACCAAATTTCCTCCTTAGCTCTAAATTCTCCAGGTAATTTGCTTTACTTTTTGGCTAAAATCGGCAGCCAAGCAGGCCTTTATAAATTAGCCATACAATAAAACGGCAAAAAAGAAGGCGACATTTCGAAATGTCGCCTTCTTTTTGTATAAATAATTTCTTTATTTTTCCAATTTCTTTTTCAAATAAACTTCTAATTCATCTTTTAGATCTTTTCTATCAAGAGCATATTCTATATTTGTCTTTAAATAGTTCAAGGGGTCGCCAGTTGTCAGCCATCTGCCATCTTTAATTAATTTAGCATAAAATTTGCCACCACCCCTGACATAACTTCTGATCGCATCCACTAAATAAAGCTCGTTATTTTTGCCTAAAGCGGTATGTTTTAATATATCCACAATACTCTGATTTAAAATCATCCGGCCAAAATCAGCCAAACAGGAAGGCGCATTTTTCGCATCAGGCTTTTCAATAATATCTTCAATCTGCATGGTGCCTTTTTTAACTTTGACGATGCCATAACGATGCACCTGGTCCAGCGGCACTTCCTGCACACCGATCATTAAATGGCCGGTTTTATTATAATCATCAATCATTTGCTTGGCAAAAGAGACCTTGGATTTCACTAAATCATCGCCCCAGACAAACATAAATGGCTCGTCGTCAACTAAATTAGCGGCTGACAGAATAGGCGTGCCATTGCCATAAGGACCTTTTTGCCGGACATAAACAAAGTTTGCCATTTCGGAAATTTTTTTTATCTCTTGGCGCAGTTCTTCTTTGCCGGCTTTTTTTAATTCTTCCATTAAAGCCCAGTTATGGTCAAAATGGTCTTCCAACGGCTTTTTGTCCCATTTAGTGACCAAAATAATATCTTCAATGCCGCCTGCTACCAGCTCTTCCACGATTAACTGGACTATTGGCTTATCAACAATCGGCAGCATTTCTTTCGGCATGGTTTTGGTAGCCGGCAAAAGCCGGGTGCCTGAACCGGCAACTGCCACTATGGCTTTTTTAATTTTTTGCATAATAGTATTCAGACTGTCCGAAAACTCGAAAATTCGTCATCCCCGTGAAAACGGAGATCCAGAAATAATTTAATTTTAGCCAAATATTTTTTCTGGATTCCTTCCCCGCTTTCGCGAGGACTGAAGGCCGCAGGAATGACGGTACTTTTTGGACAGTCTGAGCAAAATTTCTAAATTCGTAACTAGTAATTTTTAATTTTTAATTGCTTATCCCCCATTTTCTTAAATATTTTAACCAAGAAACAATATGATAGACTGTGGCTTTGCTAGTAAAAAATTTATACCAAGCTGTTTTAGCGCTTTGCCTTTGCAAATTGTGGATAATTTGCGCCGCTGGATAATAAATTACTTGCCAGCCCTTTTGCCAAAAACGCCGACAAAGTTCCGTATCTTCAAAATAGAGAAAAAATCGCTCATCAAATAACCCGACTTGCTCCAATGCCTTGGCGCGGCAAAAAAGAAACGAACCCAAAAGCCAATCTACCGGCCGAGCTTCTTCTTTATTATAATCTTTCATTAAAAATCTGTCCAAATCTTTTTTGACAAAAGGCAAGCACTCAAGCGGCAACCGACGGAAAATCGGAGTTAACGGCCCATACCAGCGAAAACAAGTATCCTGCACCGTCTTATCCGGATAAAATTGTTTGGGACCGGCTAGGCCGACTCGGGGGTTGGCTTCCAGATAATCATATAATATTTTAAAAGTATCCTTAAAAGCAATGGTATCAGGATTCATCACCACTAAATATTTACCTTGCGCTCCTCTCAAGCCAAGATTGTTGCCCGCGCCCATGCCTAAATTTTTGTTACTTTGAATGAATTTTATTTCCGGATTTTGCCAAGCTAAAATTTCCCCCAAACTATCTACGGAATTATTGTCCACCACAATAATTTCATATTTAAGCGCATCCCAGTCGGCTTCTTTGATTGATTTAAGACAATTTAAAGCCAGCCCCCTACTTTTGTAATTAACGATAATAATGCTGATATCCATGTTTCAAATTAAAAATTAAAAAATCAAAATGAAAAATGACAGTTAAAAATGCAAAATTATATTCATTTTAAATTTTATCCCGAGTTTTTGGGATCATTTTACATTTTGAGATTTACATTTTACATTATTATTACCACTTTATTAAAAGTTTAATAATTTGCCAATATAAATTAAAAATCAAATTGGCGACTTTCAGTGCTGGACTGGCGACCTCCTGATACCAAATTTTTCCGCTAAAGAGATTAATAATAGCACTATCTTTAATTCGGCGCAAGGATTGCGCTGCGGCGCGCTTGGCAAAAATATATTGCCAATTTTTCTTGCTTAAAAAATATTTATAGACAGCCATTTTACTCTTAAATTGTTTGTTTAGCAAAGCGAAAAAAATCAAGCCGATTTCCATAACTAAAAACGCAGGCAAAATTAAAACCAAAGTCAGCCAATGATAATTTTTTAATATAGTAATAATGCGATTGCGGTCCAAATAATAAAATTGCTTGATACTGCGGCTGAATTGATATTTATGATAAACCACCGCCTTTTCGGCTAAAACGCAGCTGTAGCCGGCTAACCAAATCCGCCAGCCCAGATCCTGGTCTTCGTTATACATCCAATATTCTTCATCAAACAAGCCAACTTTCTCTAAAGCTTCTTTAGTAAATAACACCGCGGCGCCGGATGGATAACAAATGACATTGTCATTGCGAGGAGCCGACAGGCGACGCGGCAATCTCACGAATTCCTCTCCATAGCCCAAACTGTACCCAAATCCCAAAAAATGAGTAACATTGCCTAAGCTGTTTATTTTGTTCTTTTCCGGCCAGAGCATAATCCGCGCCTGCACCGCCCCGATCGGCAAATTTTGAATTTTGAATTTTGAATTTTGAATTTTATTGGAAATTAAAAATTGGAAATTGGAAATTTTAATTGCTTCCACCATCTTCCTGATGCAGTCTGTCTCGACCACCGTATCCATATTAAATAAAATAATATAATCAAAGCCTTGCTCAAGCGCTAACTTAATTGCATCATTATTGCCTTTGGCAAATCCGTCATTATTTTTATTACGAATTATTTGCGTTCTTAGAGACGCCCCGCCGCGGTAGGGCGTCTCTATAATATTTTTAATACAGGCATAGCTCTCTTTGCTCGTTTCATTATCTACAATAAAAATTTTCATTTCACCGGCATAATCCTGCTTTTTGACGCTAGCAACGCACTCGGCCAAATATTTTTTGGCATAGTCTTTATAATTCGGGCTGATTATAATCGCTATTTTATTTTTTAATTTTGCATTGTCATTTTCCATTTTGATTTTTACATTTTAAATTTTTATTACTCCAGCGGACTTTTTATTTTCTTCAAACTCGGATTAGTCACTTTAGTATAAATTTGCGTGGTCCTGATATTGGCATGACCAAGAAGTTCCTGCACATAGCGCACATCAACACCGTTTTCCAAAAGATGCGTGGCAAAACTATGGCGCAAAGAATGGAAAGTGGCTTCTTTTTTAATCCCTGCTTTTTCCAAAGCTTTGGCAAAAACAACTTGCGCCGTGCGTTCGGTCAACTTACCGCCGCGCTCGCTGGCAAATAAATAATCTTTTCCGTCTTTGCCGGCGCTTAATTTAATAATATCATTTTTTAGCTTTTCAGGAAAAATTGTAATTCGATCTTTATTGCCCTTGCCAGCTTTTAAATGGATAACCAACTCTTCAAGATTAATATCTTTAACTTTCAAATTAATTATTTCGCTGACACGCAACCCCGAGCCGTAAGCCAAAGCCACCATCAAGCGATGCTTAAAATTGGTAATCGCGCCTAAAGTGCGGTCAATTTCCTGACGCGACAAGATCACTGGCAGTTTGCCAGACCGTTTGGCAAATTTTAAATCGATCCTGCCAGTCGATTTGGCAATTTCATGGTAAAAATGTTTGATGGAATTTAAATATAAATTAATAGTCTGGGAAGAACGATTCTTGTCTTTTAATTCCAATAAAAACTTTTTTATTAAATTGATATCCGGTTCTTTGGTAATATTTTTTGCGTACCCAAAAAATTCTTTTAAGCAA
>Ga0210017_1001376_pt1 | contig 21141 bp, 17 predicted proteins | sample CryGeyCG2014_020_FD_183966 | JGI IMG/M metagenome (GOLD analysis project Ga0210017, IMG submission 183966) | Groundwater microbial communities from aquifer - Crystal Geyser CG08_land_8/20/14_0.20 (SPAdes) (version 2) | ecosystem: Environmental > Aquatic > Deep subsurface > Groundwater | place... | reverse complement strand
CGAATATTTGTATGCGAAAAGCCAACTACGAAAAGGCACATGCGAATATTTGTATGCGAAAAGCCAACTACGAAAAGGCACATGCGAATATTTGTATGCGAAAAGCCTACTGTTCACCCTGTTAGATGGTGAACATCTAACGGGGCAGGAAGGTAGATGGTAAAAGGTCGATTTTAAATGTTATTAATTTTTTGAGCGGTTAAATCATGGGGATTTCTGAAAAAAAACAACAACTTTCAGGGAGAGAACCCAAAAAAGTTCTCTCGTCTCCTCCAAAACCTAAGAGTCTTTTTGAAGAAAAGGAAGCAATCTCTAGGCCTGAATTTAGAGAGATACTTAGAAAAGCTCCTTCGCAAATTCCGGGAGCTGGTGGAAGGATGTATTCCTGGCAAGAAAGAGTTAATATGGAAAAAGAATTGTTTCCCTATGAGAGATTTAGCAGTCATATTTCAGAAATTGAGGTCAAAAGACGACTAAGAGAATTAAGGAGTGAGCGGCATAAGGCCGAGACCGGAGAAGAAAGATTAAATATTGATAGAAAAATTAGATTTTTAGAAAAAGTTACCGGGGTTAAGCCATACTAAAATGCTCCTTTCAGTTGCATGTTCATCCATTACCGAACCCTGGGTTTTGTTATAAAAAAAATTGACCGGGGAGAAGCCGATCGGGTTTTTATAATTTTTACCAAAGATTTTGGGAAATTAAGATTATTAGCCAGAGCGGCAAGGAAAATCAAGTCTAAGTTAAGTGGAGGATTGAAACTTTTCAGTTTGTCTGAAATTGAATTTATTCAAGGTAAGGCCTACAAAACTTTAACCGATGCTAAAACCCGGGAAAATTTTGATAAAATTCCAAAATCTCTAATCAGGTTAAAAATAGCTTATAAAATTGCCGAAGTTTCAGATAAGCTTTTAAGAGAGGAAGAAAAAGACCAACAAATTTGGAATTTGTTTTCAGAAACCTTTCAAAGATTAAATTCGGGTTCCAGACTTCCCTATTTCCCCTCTCATCAAATTTTGACGGCAGGACTGCAGGGCAGGAAATTTTTGGGTTTCACAATATATTATTATTTTTTTTGGAATTTGATTGATTTAATTGGCTATCGGCCTTCAGTTTATAATTGTGCCGTTTGTCAAAAGAAATTAACTCTTAACTGTTTATATTTTAATCCGGAAGAGGGAGGCGTAATTTGTAGTAATTGTTATAAAAAACTAAAATCCGGCAAGGAAATCTCTGCCGATTTAGTTAAAATTTTAAGGGTTATCCTTAAAAAAGACTGGAAAACCTTTTGTAGAATAAAAATTAAACCCTCTCATTACAAAGCCCTGAAGAATATTTCTAATGAGTATTACAATTTTTTAGTACAAGATTTTAGATAATTTTGTTATACTTGTAATATTAGAGCGTTGAATAATTCACTTTTTAATTCGTGTCATTCGGCTGAATTCGTATATTAGTGTCGCTTTTAACCCGACACCAATCCACGAATGCCAGCCTCTTTACGAATAACTTACTTAAAACCAATTAATCAACGCTCTCAAGTAATATGGCGTCAACAAAAAATAAATTTATTATTTTTCTGATAATTTCAACCATAATCTTGGGGATAATAGGTTATTTTTATTACCAAAAAAATCTTTACTCTAAAGAAGTTTTAAAATTGGAAATCTTAGGACCAAAAGAGGCTGATTTAGCTCAGGAAATAGAATATATTGTTAAATATAAAAATAACGGGAACGTTCGGCTGGAGGACCTCGAGTTAATTTTTGAGTATCCCAAGCATTCTTTGCCGATTAACGAAAAGTCCCGAAGAGTTGTTAAGGATAAGGAGGAATTGGGGGAAGCCATTTATCCCGGCCAGGAAAAAACAATTATTTTTAAAGCTAGATTGTTTGGAAGAGAATCCGAACTGACAGAAGCCCGGGCCTTTTTAAGTTATCGGCCCAAAAATTTAAAGGCTTATTATGAAAGTTCTACTACCTTTAGTACTCAAATTAAAAAGGTTCCATTAACTTTTGAGTTTGATTTACCTGCGAGGATAGAATCCGGCAAAGATATCCAGCTTAGATTGAATTATTTTTCTAATTTAGATTACCCTCTTTCTGACCTAAGGGTTAAAATTGAATATCCTTCTGAATTTGAATTTATCAGTTCTCAACCCGAGGGTTTAGACCAAACCGAATGGGAGGTTCCCCAAAAACCTTTAAATCGGGCCCAGGGAGGAAGAATTGAAATTGAAGGAAAGTTAATGGGAAAGGTGGGTGAGCAAAAAGTATTCAGGGCAAAATTAGGAATCTGGCAGGAGGAAAAGTTCGTTTTACTGAAAGAAACAGCTAAGGGAGTAGTGATAATTAAGCCATCTTTGTATATTTCTCAGCAAATTAACAGAAACCCGGAATATACGGCATCCTCCGGAGACCTGCTCCATTATGAAATTTTCTTTAAAAATATTGGAGAAGAAGATTTAGTTAATTTGTTTTTGATAGCTAAATTAGAGGGGGAAGCTTTTGACTTTATGAGTCTAAAATCAGAACGGGGAGATTTTAGCCCGGGAGACAACTCGATTGTTTTTGACTGGAGAAGAAATCCAGACCTTCAAATTCTTCCCGCCCAACGGGAAGGGAAGGTTGAATTCTGGATAAATTTAAAAGAAGATTGGGAGATAAGCGAAGGAAATCTTAAAATTAGAGATAAAATTTATCTCAGTCAAACCTGGAAAGAATTTGAAACGAAAGTTAGTTCAAAATTAGAAGTTTTGCAAAAAGGATATTTTGAAGACGAGATTTTTGGGAATTCGGGCCCTCTTCCTCCGGAAATAGGAGCGACCACTACTTACACTATAACCTGGCAGGCAAAGAATTATTATAATGAAGTAGAAAACGTAAAAATTAAAGCCACCCTGCCTCAAAACGTTGAATTAACCGGCAGAATTTTCCCGGAAGAGGAAATTTCAAAGTTTACTTTTGATTCTCGGTCAAGGGAAATAGTTTGGTCTCTTGGAAAAATGGAAGTAGGGCAGGGCATTTTAACTTCTGCTTCCAACATTTCCTTTCAGGTTGGTCTTTTACCCGATTTGACCCAAAAAGGGAAAACCCCTGAGATTATAGGTTCAGCCAAAATAACTGGCGAGGACAAATGGACCAACCAGAATTTGGAAACTACGGCCCCGGCCATAAATACTGCTTTGCCGGACGATGAAACCGTTGCCGAGGAACAAGGAATAGTACAATAAATCAAAAATCAAAAATCAAAAATCAAAAATGTAATGCAAAATGTAAAAAGAATTAGAACTAAATTTTCTTTTTGAATTTTAATCTATCATTTTGTATTTTGACTTTTGCATTTTGAATTTGAGCGAAGCAATTATGGATTTAATGTCAAAAATTATATCGTTATGCAAAAGGCGGGGATTTATTTTTCCGGGATCAGAAATTTACGGAGGCTTAGCTAATACCTGGGACTATGGTCCTCTGGGCGTGGAGTTAAAAAACAATATTAAAAAAGTCTGGTGGCGGGATTACGTTCAATCCAGGGAGGATATAGTGGGCCTGGATGCGGCAATTTTAATGAATCCTAAAGTATGGAAAGCATCCGGGCATTTAAAAAGTTTTACCGATCCTCTGGTAGAATGTAAAAACTGTCACAAGAGATTTCGAGCCGACCATTTGATTGAAAAATATAAAAAGTCTGCCAGGTTTGACGAGCATGGAGTGATTACCCCGGAAGAACTGAAAGATATAGGAGAAGCTGTTAAAAAAATAAAATGTCCCGAATGCAGAGGAGAATTAACCGAACCCCATCAGTTTAATTTGATGTTTAAAACTTTTATGGGTCCGGTGGAAGACGAAGGTTCTTTGGTTTATCTTCGGCCGGAAACCAGCCAGGGAATTTTTGTTGATTTTGAAACCGTAAAAGAATCGTCTCGATTGAAAATTCCCTTTGGCATTGCTCAGATTGGAAAGTCTTTTCGAAATGAAATTACCCCCGGAAACTTTACTTTTAGAACCCGTGAGTTTGAACAAATGGAAATCGAGTATTTCATTAAACCGGAAACAGCTAAAAAATGGTATGAGTATTGGTTAAAAGAGCGATTTAATTGGTACTTAAAATACGGAATCAAAAAAGATAATCTTAGATTAAGAGCTCATAAAAAAGAAGAATTGGCTCATTATGCTGCTGCTTGTTCCGATGTCGAATATAATTTTCCTTTTGGCTGGTCGGAATTAGAAGGAATTGCCAACCGTCAGGATTACGATTTGAAACAGCATATGAGAGAAAGTTCTAAAGACTTTCAATGTGTTGATAAAGAGACCGGTAAAAAGTTTATTCCTTATGTAATTGAGCCCTCGGGAGGCGTTGATAGAACTGTCTTAGCTTTTCTTTGTTCGGCCTATGAGGAAGTAAAAGGGGGGAGAACCACAACCACTGAGGCGGTAAAGGAGACAGAAGTAGTTTTGCGTTTAGCTAAGGAGTTGACTCCGATTAAAGTCGCTGTTTTACCCTTAGTCAGAAGTAAGCCGGAATTGGTTAAAAAAGCTAAAGAAGTTTTTGAATTAATAAAACCTCATTTTATGTGCCAGTATGACGAAGTAGGGTCGATTGGCCGAAGATACCGCCGGCAGGACGAAATCGGAACTATCTTTTGCCTGACGGTTGATTTTGAAAGTCTGGAGAATGATGACTTGACAATTCGCGACCGCGACACCATGAAACAAGAAAGAGTAAAAATCAAAGATTTAGTTAACGTTTTGAAAGAAAAATTTGAAAATTAAGAAGGGTTTGCATAAATAAGAACCACGACATTGTTAATATTGACGTAAAATTATGGCCATGGCCATGATTTTACGTTAGATCCCTAAGACACAAAAGGTCTCCTCTCTTAGCTTGATCCTGGGTTTAGATACGTCTCCTTTGTCTCTAAGGAAGGGAAATACTATTTCCAATTCCCAGACTAAATATAAATTAAAAAAGCAGGGGCATGTAAAGATGCCAGACTAATTTCTGGCATCTTTTTATTTTTAGAAATTTAAAGTATAATTAAAAAACAACATGTTTAAGAAAACCACTCTAAAAAATGGACTAAGAATTATTACGGTGCCGCAGAAAGGAACCCAGGCGGTGACGGTTTTAGTTTTGGTGGGAACCGGTTCTAAATACGAGAGCAAAGAGATAAACGGTATTTCCCATTTTTTGGAGCATATGTTTTTCAAGGGCACCGAAAAACGTCCTTCTCCGACTGCCATAGCTGAAACTCTGGATAGGGTGGGAGGAATCTTTAATGCTTTTACCGGTGAAGAATATACCGGATATTTTGCTAAAGTTGAGGCTTCTCAAACGGAGTTAGCCTTAGATTGGGTTTCAGATATTTTTTTAAATTCTACCTTACCCGAGAAAGAAATAAAAAAAGAAAAAGGAGTGATTGTTCAAGAAATCAATATGCTCCAGGACCACCCTATGACTTATGTTCAGATTTTGTGGTCTAAACTTCTTTACGGAAATCAGCCAGCCGGCTGGAATGTCGCCGGTACTAAAGGGAGCGTAAGGAAAATGAATCGTAAAAGTCTATTTGGTTATAGAAAAAGACAATATGTGGCTCCAAATACTATAATTTGTATTGCCGGAAAAATGAGCTTCCGGAATGCTCTGAATCTAGTAAAAAAATATTTTTCAAGAATAGCTTCCGCCCAGCCCCATAAAAAACCAAAAGTAATTGATGCTTCGATAAACTCAGCATCAATCCTGAACGATAATCGAAGGATTGAAAAACAAAATCGGCCTCATAGTTTATTACAGTTTAAAAAGACCGACCAGGCTCATCTTTGTCTGGGAGTAAGAGGATATAATTTGTTTCATCCCGATCGTTATCCTATTGAGATTTTAGGTACAATTTTGGGAGGGATGATGAGCTCAAGATTGTTTGTCGAATTAAGAGAAAAATTGGGACTATGTTATTATATAAGAACCAATGTTGATACTAATCCCGATACCGGATTTTTGGTAACCCAGGCCGGGGTAGATAATAAAAATGTTAAAAAAGCAATTTTAACCATTTTGGAGGAATATAAAAAAATATCTCAAAAAAAAGTTTCTTCTCCAGAACTAAAAAAAGCCAAAGATAACGTAAAGGGGAAAATGGCTTTACTTTTAGAATCTTCTGATGCTCAAGCTTCTTTTTACGGAGGACAGGAACTTTTAGAGAAAAGAATTTTAACTTCAAAAGAAATTTTTAAACTAATTGATAAAGTTTCCGCCAACGATATTTTAAGAGTAGCTCGAGATATTTTCAAATCCCAAAAGCTAAATTTAGCTTTAATTGGACCATTTACTCCGTTAGAGATTACAAGGTTTTGGCAGAAAACAATAAAGAGAATAAATTTTTAATCTCTAACGGGGTTTAAAGATAAACAGCTTTTCAGAAATTACTTAAATTTTAAGTAAAACTAAAATCAGCTATAAATCAGTGCTAATCAGATGAAAATATCGATTTCCACTGTGATGATGGCTGATTTACGCCGATAAACAATGGAGCAACAGGAAAGAGTATTAGATATCAGCTGGGCAACAATCTTAAAGATTGCCGCTGCTCTTTTTTGTTTTTATCTGATTTATCTAATCAGAGACATTTTAATCTGGTTTATTTTTGCTTTGATTATTTCAATTTTATTTGGTCCGGCTGTTAACTTTCTCAGGAAAAGAAAGGTACCGAGAGTTTTATCTACCATTTTAGTTTATGTAAGCATCTTCGGGATATTGGGAGGGTTAATTTATTCAATTGCCCCACTCTTTGTTTCGGAGATTCAGCAGTTTACTCAATTTTTCCCTCAATACTTTGAAAAAATTGCCCCTCCGTTGAGCGGGTTAGGGATAACCGCTTTTGAAAGTTTTGAAAACTTTACGGAGGCAATAGAGGGATGGTTGACCAGAGCTTCTACTAATATTTTTAGCGCCATTTTTGTTGTTTTTGGAGGAATTTTCTATACGCTTACTATTTTTGCCATCGCTATTTTTCTTTCATTAGAAGAAAAAGGCGTGGAAAGAGTGATAGGGTTACTGGCTCCCAAAAAATATGAAGTCTATGTTTTAAGTTTATGGGAGAAGAGTCAACTAAAAATTTCCAGGTGGTTTGGGTCAAGAATTTTACTTTGTATTTTTGTTGGCTTACTTACCTTTGTTGCTTGTTATGTTTTAAATATAGAATATGCGGTTTCTTTTGGATTATTAGCCGGAATTCTGGATATCATTCCCATTATCGGACCGATTATCACTGGAATGATTATTATTGCCTTCCTTGTCCTGGAGGGACTGTGGATAAAGGCTTTATTTATTTTGATTATTTTTATTCTAATTCAGCAAATAGAGGGGAACATTCTGAATCCAATTTTAACCAAAAAATTTATAGGGATTCCGGCAGTTTTGGTAATAATTGCTTTAATAATTGGAGGAAAATTATGGGGAATTTTGGGAGCGATCTTGACTATTCCTTTGTTCGGTCTTTTTTATGAATTTTTAAGAGATTTTTTGAGAAAAAGAAAAGAAAGAGACCATAGCTTACCTTCGCTTCCTGCCCAAGGTGCCTGAGAATAGATGAGAACCTCAAAATCACAGCTTAAAAGTTAAATCTAAATAAAGGGACGCAAAAGCGCCCCTTTTAGATTTTATATTACAAAGTCAAGAGATAAGAAAGAAAATTGCTAAGCCGCCAATTAGAACCTGGCTAAAAATTTTGAATCCCGTCCAGGCCTTGCCCTCTAAGCTAAATGAATTATTAGATATACATAGAGAGCTGGGATGAGGCGGGTTTTTATTTGCTTTCGCATCTTTCTCCTTCATTAAAAGGGAGGGGTTTTCAGGAACTTTAAAGAAGTGAATTGTATTTTGATGAAAATGATAATGTCTTCCCAAAACTTTACTTTTTTCAAAAATTAAAGCTAAAAAAGTGAAGCCGTCAGGCAAAACAGCAAAGAAGGCTCCAGCATAAATTATTAGTTTCCCGTTCCAGAATGAAGTTGATAGGAGACAGGGGTTTTTCGAAAAAAATAAGATAAGTAAGATTCCGAAAGAAAAGTCTAAAAATATTTTTAAAAAATCAAGTTTGGATTTTTGCCAGCACTTTTCAAAAATATTCTTAACGGAATATTCCCGATGGGGAATAAAATCCAAAACATAATGACTCAAAAAAGCAAGGCCAAGCGCCAGGGGAGCAGATTGAATTTTTGAAGCGATTGCCGCTCCAGTAAGAAGATGACAGGTTAAAATCATAGAAAATAATTAATAATGTGATAGAATAAAATTGTGACCAAGATAATTATACCATAAGAGTGTTGAACAATTGTTTTTTCTGCGTTGTTTCGCGTAAAGTTTTGCGTAGTTTAGCGATAAAACCATTTTAACGCAGAACCACGCCGAACAATACGCAGAACTACGCTGAATTATTCAACGGTCTCATCTATATGGTAAAGACCAAAAAGAAATTTTATATCACAACCAGCATAGCCTATACTAATGCCCCGCCCCATTGCGGATTTGCTTTGGAGATAATTCAAGCTGATGTTATTGCAAGATATCATCGCCTAATGGGCGAGGAAGTTTTTTTCTTAACCGGGACAGACGAACACGGGGCAAAGGTGGTAAAAGCAGCTCAAGAGGTCAAGAAAAATCCCAGAGAGTTTGTGGAGGAAATTTCTGGACGATTCAAAAACCTTAAAAAGCTCCTGAACTTATCAAATGATGATTTTATTCGAACCAGCGATCGAGAAAGGCATTGGCCGACGGTTAAAAAGGTTTGGTTAAAATTAAAAGAAAACGACGATATTTACAAAAAAAAATACAGAGGGCTTTATTGCCCCGGTTGTGAAGCTTTTATTACTAAAAAAGATTTAAAAAATGGGGAATGTGTTGTTCATAAAATAAAGCCAGAAGTGATTGATGAAGAAAATTATTTTTTTAGACTTTCCAGGTATTCAAAAGAGATAGAAAGAATAATCGAAAAAAACCAGATTAAAATAATTCCCAAAACTCGCAGAAATGAAATGTTGAGTTTTATAAAGCAAGGCTTGGAAGATATTAGCTTTTCTCGGCCAAGAAAGGATTTAAAATGGGGAATCCCTGTTCCTGTTGATGAAAGTCAAATAATTTATGTTTGGGGAGACGCTTTGGTTAATTATATTTCGGCCATAGGGTATTTTAAGGAAACTAAAACTTTTAAGAAATATTGGCCGGCAGACATTCATTGCATCGGAAAGGATATTCAAAAATTTCACTGCGCAATCTGGCCGGGGATGCTTTTATCTTTAAAACTGCCTCTGCCGAAAACTATATTTGTTCATGGATTTATCACGGTTTCGGGTCAGAAAATGTCAAAATCTTTGGGAAACATTGTTGACCCCTTTGAATTAGTCAAAAAATATGGAACTGATCCAGTAAGATATTTTCTTTTGCGGGAAATTCCGCCGACCGAAGATGGAGACTTTACTTATGAAAAATTTGAACAAAGATATAATTCTGATTTGGCCTCAGGGCTTGGGAATTTGACGGCCAGAGTAATAACTATGGCTAATGGATTAAAGATTAAGGATTTAAGATTTAAGATTAAAGATTTGAGACTTAGAAAGGAAATAGATAATACCCGGTTAGAACATAGAAAATTATTAGATGAGTTTAAATTTAATGAGGCATTAATGGCAATCTGGAAATTAATTAGTTTTTGCGACCGTTACATTGAAAAAGAACGACCCTGGGAAGAAAACAAAAAACAGAAAGAAACAATTTATAATTTACTATTTGCTTTAGCCAACATTGCCTCTTTGCTTCAGCCATTTTTGCCCGAAACTTCAAAAGAAATTTTCAATCAATTAGGAATAAAATCGGTTGATGAAAAACGAGGGTTAAAAATTTACTCGTCTAAATTTTATGAAATAAAATTTAGGCAGGTAAAAAAAGGAAAATCATTGTTCCCTCGAATTTAAGTTGGCGGAGAACCGAGACAAAGCAAAATAGGTACTCTATTTTCTCCTTATTTTTCATTCTTATTTTAGATGTAATATTTTGAATTTTATGTCTTTTTTACCCCTGGTTTTAGTGGAATAGTATTGGGTTAATTCTTTTGCTTTCTCTATTTCTGCCCTCATATCAAATTTTGCTACAGGGGTTTTTTTGCTGTAATTGCGAACCAAAGTTAGGGGTCCCGGATAATTTTTCATTTCTATCAACGTATCGCCTTTTTGGGCAAGTTTTTTTAATTTTCTGTTTTCTTCTTCATTTCGGCCGACAATAATTTTAGTTTTATTTTCTGAAAAGTGTCTGCCTAATTTTAATAGTTCAATGTCATTTTCTTGGCATTGCGGGAAAATTTCAAATAATTTTTTAAGACGTTTGGAAAATTCGGGATCGGTTAAAAGACAGCCGCCCGAAGGAGTAGGGTAGTACTTCAACTTAAATTTTTTAGCTAATTCTAATTGCTTTTTCCGCGAACGTCCCGAAATGGTTAGTAGTTTACACCTATCAACCTGACCCAATTTTTCTGGAATAGTTTTCTTTAATAATTTTGCCGAAAGTGGTCTCAAAAGGCAGCCGGTCAAACTCGATTCTTTTTCTATTAAATCCAGAGCTTTTTTATTTTGGCTCATTGGTCTTTCGCCCAGCACTTCACCGGTGGCGACAAAATCAAATTTCTCCCTTTTCATTATTTTTTTGGCTTTTTTCAACATTAAAATATGACAGTCAATGCAGGGATTCATTGATTTCCCATAACCATATTTTGGCTTTTTTACCATCTTTAAATGTTCTTTGGAAAAATCAACTACTTTTAAAGGAATCTTTAGGTCTCTGGCGACTTTTTTGGCCTGTCTTTCATTAAAAAAATAGCTCTTGTAAGAAAGAGCTGTTATTTTAATTTCCCGACCTTTCAAAACTTTTGCGGCCAAAATTGAATCCAGACCACCCGAAAACAAAATCAAAGCCTTAACTTTTTTCATTTTGTTTTCTAATTGTGCTTTCAAATTTTGTGAAAAAATTGGTGTTATCTTCAATGTTCTCAAAAACAACCGAATTGGGGCCGATGATACAATTTGAACCGATTAAAACTCCGGGCATCAGAGAACAATTAATTCCTATCTTGGTATTTTCCCCCACTATTGCTCCTAAAGAAGTGAGGCCGGTTCCGATTTTCTTGCCCTTAACCGTTGCCTGTATTTCTCCTCTGTCTAATCTTACATTAGCAGTGACGGTTCCAGCTCCAATTCGGCAGTTTTTTTCGAAAATTGAATCCCCAAAATACCCGGAATGGGTGTGAACGTTTTCTTGAAGAATACATCGAGTTATTTCGGCATTAGCCCCAACCAAGCAATTATTTTCCAGGTTGGTATATTCTCTGACTACTGCATTATTTCCAATGACACAATTATCGCCAATGTAACAAGGTCCCTTAATTACTGCGTTTTCGAAAACTTTGGTATTTTTGCCGATATAAACATTGCCCTGGATTATTGCGCTTTTTGCTATTCTTGTTCCGTAGAAAGCTGAAAGCTTTGCTTTGGGGTTGGCCGATTTTTTAATTCCGGGCTTTAAATATTTATCCATTAGAGATTTGGTTACTTTTAATAAATCCCAGGGATGCTTTAAAGAAGGGGTTTCTTTTTTGGTTATTACAACCCTTGTATCTTTTTCTTTCATATATAAAGCCAGGGCGTCTTCAAAGGCATACATATTCTCTTTAACTCTCTTGTAATATCCAAAAAAATCCGGAGGGAGTAAGTAGATTCCTATTACTCTAATATTTGAAGGTTCCATTTCTTTTTCTGGTTTTTCTATTAAGTTTATCACCCTGTCATTGTCTAATTTTAAAATTCCGTAATTCCACGGTCTATCAGTTTCCCTTCCCAGCAAAATTAAACCTGCCTTAGCTTTTTTAGATTTTTCTATCATCTCTTTTATTACTTCTCCTGCTTCAAAATGATAGGGGTCCAGGGCTAAAAACGGTTCATTAATTAAATTTTCTGCCTGGAAAATGGCATTTCCCATTCCTTTTGATTTTTTTTGCACAACATATTTTATTACCAAATTACAAGACCCGGACTCGTAGTGCGAACTTTTTAATTCCTTTTCAATGTCTCTTTTCGGCCCTTGAACAATAATAACCTCTTTAACCCCGGCTTTTTTCAAACTTTCAATGGTGTACCAAATCAAAGGCCTCCCTATTATTTTAAGGAGGCTTTTATGTTGACAATTCAAAGGCCAAAATCTTGATGACTCACCAGCTGCTAAAATTACTGCCTGAAGATTTCTCTGCATACTTTAAACTAAAGAGATTAAAACTTTAGATAATTTTTTAGGGTCGTGTTCAATTAAGTCAGGTTTTAAAAGATTTCTGCCGATAAATTTTTTCCGGGGAAGATTTTTGTTGATTTTTACTAAACCTAATAATTCCGGATGCTCTTTTTTATATTTTTTAATTTTTTCTTTTGACGGAATTTTATTGTTATAGACTACATAGTCTAAATTAGCGCCTAAATATTTCTCAATCTCTTTAGCGAAATCTAAAACTGTAAAATTGTTGGTTTCGCCATATTTTTGCATTAGATTACAAATATAGACTTTCTTAGCTTTACTTTTTTGAATTGCCCCTGGAATTCCCTGAGTTAATAAAATTTGGGCAATAGAAGAGTATAAATCACCGGGGCCTATGGTTATCAGGCAGGCGTTATTAATTGCTTCTATTGCTTTAGGATAAGCTGTAACCTGCGGCCTTAAAAAAACCTTTTTGATTCTTAGATTTCCATCGTGTTTTGGAAGGTCAATATTAGTTTCGCCAGAAATAATTTTTCCATTTTCTAAAATTGCGTAAAGATTCGATCTGTCCAGGGTAACCGGCAGAACTTCTTGGTTGACATTTAAAATTTTTCCAAAAACTTGAAAACTTTTTTCATAATCACCGCTGCTAAGTTCCATAGCAGTAATAAATAAGTTAGCAAAATTGTGGCCCCTTAATTCTCCGCTTTGGAAACGATAGTTAAAAAGATTTTCTATTGCTGGCGAAGTATTAGCCAAAGCGATAAATGCCCTTCGGATATCACCCGGGGAGACAATCTTGTAATCCCTCCTTAGCCTGCCGGCCGATCCTCCCGAATCTAACATAGCGCAAATCACCGATAACTTTATTGGATATTTTTTTAAACTCTGCAAAATTGCTTTGGGCATGGCATTCCCCCCGCCGAGGCAAACAATTTTAGGAATTTTTTTTGTCTTATTAGGGATTTTCATAATTACAAATGAGGAAGAAGTGAAAGCTTGCTTTCCGGGATCTATACTATTTTTCTAACACAATTAAAGAAACTTTAAAAGACCCCGATAGGCCGTCTTTAATTTGTAGATTTTTCACCCTTTTTAGCCAACTCAAACGTTTTCTGATTTAATTCAAAGTATTTCTTGGGGACTATTTTTTTAACTGCTTTTATTATTGAATTTGATTTTAGCGGAATTAAATTTTTAAAAGAAGCAAAGCCTAATAAGTAAATTCCAGAAACAACATTGGTCCCAAACTCTTTTTGGCAGATTTCAGCTGCCGAGATTAAAATTATGTTCTTGGTAATTTTTTTAAGATTTTTTAAAATTTCTTCTTCTGGAATAGCCTTTTGTAAAGAGATTGGAACTATATATTTATTTATTAAAAAAGTTGTTTTGGAATTGCTGAAATGAACAGCATTTAGGCACTCCTGCATTTCTAATCCCAAAATTAGGTCAGCTTCTCCCTGGGGGATCAGGGGTGAATAGATTTTTCTGCCAAACCTTAAATGAACTTCAACTGATCCTCCTCTCTGGGAAAGTCCATGAAGCTCCGAGGTTTTCACATCGTAACCTTCTTCCAGGGCAGCCCGGGCGACAATTTGTAAAAGGGTAATTTGCCCCTGGCCACCCGTGCCGACTACGATCATATTGAAATCTTTTTTAGGGTTTTTTGTGTTTCATAAATCTTTTTTTAAATTTATTTTCTGTGTCTATTTCGGATTAAGAGATACATAATAATTCCTTTACCCCCGTACCATACCGGGCTGCCCAATTTTTTCTTTCATAGATTATTTTTCACCCCGTTAGAAAGTTATTTTCCAAATCCTTAAAAACGTTATTTACTCTGTGGCGATTGCGATGCGAGCTTTCTAACGGGGTTTAGAAAAACACAAGGATGTCTGGCCACGATTACTGAAACTTCATCTTTTTCCAAGAATTCTTTTATGGTTTTGATAAATTCTTGCTGATTTCCGGGGTCAATTACTTTTAGATTTTTTACTCCACAGGCAGAAACAATATCTTCAATTTTTATTCCATTAGGGACAACCGGTGCCCCGGGATGGGGTTGATGACCGGTCATGGCCGTAGTTTGGTTATCCATCACAATGATTAAGGGATTAGAATCATTAAAAACAGTATTGATTAGAGCCGGAATTCCGGCGTGAAAGAAAGTACTATCACCGATGAAAGTTATCAGTTTTTGGTCTGCCCGTCCAAATTTCTTTGAAATTTGTGGTGAGTTAATGGCTTTTTTAATCCCATGGGCAATTCCTATTGAAGAGCCCATGCAAGAGAGATAATCTTGAAGAAAATGAGGGGGAAGACCGGCTAACATATAGCAGCCGATATCGCCGCCGAAAATAACTTGTTTTTCATTAACCGCTTTTTTTACTCCGTTAAATACTAACCAGTAGGGACAGCCGGGGCAGAGTTGGGGGAAACGTTTGGGAACTTGAAACTTGAAACCTGCCTGCCCTGCTGGTTGCTTCAGCAGACGGCCTGGGGAAACCTGAAACTTGTGTTTTCGCCCCGATAGTTTAGAAAGAGCTAAAATAACTTGTTCTGGTTTTAGCTCTCCTACCTCGGGAATTAAATTTTTGCCGAAAATTTGAAGTTTGCAATTAACTTTTTTAGCCAATCTTTCTATTTCTTTTTCTAAATAAGGCTCTAATTCTTCGACAATTAAAACCTTTTTTAAATTTTTAATAAATTTTTTAATTTTCTCTTCGGGCAAAGGGTAAAAAAAGCCAAGTTTTAAAACCGGCAATTTAAGGTCTAATTCTTTCAGGGCTTCCATTACATACAAATAAGAAATTCCCGAAGTAATAATCCCCATTTTTAAGCCAGCGGAGGCCCGACCTCCGTAAGTTTTGTTGATTGTTGATTTTTCGGAAAATTTTTCTATTTCTTTGATTTTTTCCAAAAGCTCTCTTTTCATTTCCAAAACCCTTGGTGGCATTGTGACAAATCTTTTCGGTTCCTTAACAAATTTATCTATTACAAGTCCGGGTTTCGTAATTTTTTCTAACCTGACCGGGGCTCTCTGGTGAGCAACCCGGGTAGTGGTTCTTACCATTACCGGGATTTTAAATTTTTCAGAAATTTTAAAAGCTAATTTTACAAAATCTTTACATTCTTGAGAGTCAGAAGGTTCTAAAGTTGGGAGGTGGGCAAAATAGGGGATAGCTCTGACATTTTCTTCAGATTGAGCCGAGCTGTGGCAGGAGGGATCATCTGCAGCCACAATTACGGTGGGTCCTTTAGTTCCGGTATAAGTAAAGGGAAGGAGAGCATCCAGGCAAACGTTTAGACCAAAACTTTTCATTACTACCAGAGCCTTCAATCCGGAAAAAGAGGCCCCCACTCCAGCTTCCAGAGCCACCTTTTCATTAGTTGAGAACTCAAAATACCCTTTAAATTCTTTATTTTGAGAGAGTTTAAAGAAATCGTTTCCAATTTCTGAAGCCGGAGTTCCGGGATAAGTAGAAACAAAATTAACGCCCGCTTCCAGGGCGCCCCTGACAATGGCTTCGTTGCCCAAGAAAATAACTTTCTTACCAGGTTTATTTAGTAAAATTTCCTGCATTTTAATATTTTCCTTTTAATTTTGAGGCGGCTGCTTTGTCAAGAATTACAATGGTATCCAGATGTTTTTGCAGAACAGAAGCAGTTATTTGAGGGGTAATTGGTCCTTCTATGAACTTAGCAACAGCTTCGGCCTTATTTTCGCCCGAAGCCAGAAGGAGAATCTTTTTTGCTTCAAAAATGGTTTGAACCCCCATGGTAATGGCAGACCTTGGGACGTCTTCTTCCTTTTCAAAAAATCGGGAGTTATCTTTTATGGTTGATACTGCTAAATTGACCAAATGAGTTCTTGAGTCAAGAGGGGTGCCGGGTTCATTAAAACCAATATGTCCGTCAGAGCCAATTCCCAGAAGCTGAAGGTCAATTCCTCCGGCCTCTTTGATTTTTTTCTCGTACTCTTTTGAAAATTCTTCAACGTTTTCTGCCATTCCATCAGGAATGTAAATATTGTTAGAGCTGACGTTGATAGAATTAAAAAAATTTTCATACATAAAAAAATTATAACTCTGGGGATGATTGGCTGGCAAACCAATATATTCATCTAAATTGAAAGTGGTTACTTGAGAAAAATCTAATCTTTCTTCTTTATGCATTCTAATCAATTCTTTATAGCAGCCAATCGGGGTGCTTCCGGTAGCTAATCCCAAAACAAGATTTGGCTTTTTTTGAATTTCTTCTTTAATGATATTTGCCGCTTCTTTGCTCAACTCATCGTAATTATTTTTAATGATGATTTTCATCCCGTTAGAAGTCTGTCTTATATAGTTTACCCCGTTAGAAATTCCAAAATTCAAAGAAATTTCTATGTGTAAAGTTTTTATCCTTGGGTTCTAAAATTTCTAACGGGGCAAGCTAATTTTGAACAGACATTTATTTTTTTAGTTTACCCCGTTATCTAACGGGGTTCATATAACAAAGTTTATAAGTTTTTTGGGGACAAATATGACCTTTTTTATCTCTTTTCCCTTTATCCACTTTTTAACCTTTTCTCTGGTTAGTGTCAATTCTCTGGCGGTTTTTTCAGAAATATCAGCCTCAACTTCAATTTTATCTCGAACCTTGCCGTTAATCTGGATAATCAGTTGAACCTTTTCTTCTTTGATTAATTTCGGGTCATATTCCGGCCATTTTTCTAAAAAGATACTTTTTTTATTCCCTAATTCTCGCCAGAGTTCCTCTGCAATATGGGGAGCAAAAGGAGAAAGTATGAGCAAAAATTTTTCTAAGTCCCTTTTTTCAATGCCACCGCGTCCTATCTGACTGCCCGATTGGTTTTTATCTTTTCTAAAAAAGTTTAATAATTCCATTAGCGCGCTAACAGCTGTATTAAATTTACAATTCTCAAGGTCTTCACTTACTTTTTTTATTGTTTTGTTTAAAAGAACCAGTCCCTCTTTTTCGGTTTTAATTCCTTTTGGCTGTTTTTCTTTTATTATTGTTACATAATTCCAGACTTTTTCTAAAAATCGATAAGCTCCTTTTATTCCCTGGTTGCTCCAGGAAATAGCTTGTTCAAAGGGCCCCATAAACATTTCATAAACCCTTAGAGTGTCTGCTCCGTAATTTTTAACAATATCATCAGGGTTAATTACATTAGCAAAAGATTTTGACATTTTTCTGCCGTCTTCAGCTAAAACTGTTCCGTGAGAGGTTCTTTTTCGGTAGGGTTCGGATTGAGGGGCTACTCCGATATCAAAAAGAAATTTATAAATGAAGCGAGAGTATAAAAGATGCAGGGTCGTATGTTCCATGCCGCCGTTGTACCAGTCAACCGGCATCCAATATTTTAATTTTTTCTGGTCGACAAGACAATTATTATTGTCGGGATCCGTATAACGCATAAAATACCAGTTAGAGCCTGCCCAGTTTGGCATTGTATCTGTTTCTCTTTTTGCAGGGGCTTTGCACTTTGGACAAATTGTATTTACCCAATCAGTGATTGTCGCTAAAGGAGATTTGCCGGTTCCGGTAAGTTGATATTTTTCAATAAAAGGTAATTCTACGGGTAAGTCGTTTTCCGGTACGGCAATCCAGCCTGGATTTAACAATTCTCCCTTATTGAATTCATTGTTTTTAATTTTTAATTTTCTTGCCCCGTTAGATAATTTCATATCTAACGAGGTGAAATTTTTGATTTTTACCGCGCAGTTTTCGCAAAAAACAAGCGGTATGGGTTCTCCCCAATAGTGCTGACGGGAGAAAATCCAATCACGTAATTTATATTGAACGGTTTTTTTACCAAGCTTTTGTTTTTCTAACCAATCAGTGATTTTCTCAATCGCCTCTTCTGAAGACAAACCATTGAATTGGCCAGAGTTAATCAAAGTGCCGTAATCGGTAAAGGCGTTTTCTGGTTTCTGGTTTCTGATTTTTGATTTTTGATTTATTATTACTTCTCTGATTTCTAATCCGTATTTCTTGGCAAAGGCATAATCCCGATAATCATGGGCCGGTACAACCATAACTGCTCCTCCTCCATAAGTAGCTACCACATAATCTCCCACCCAAATTGGTACTTTTTCATTGTTAGCAGGATTAATGCAATACAGGCCGGTAAATACCCCTGTTTTTTCTTTTTCCAATTTCTCTCTTTCAAAATCACTTTTCTTTTTCGATTTTTCAATATAATCTTTTATCTCCTTCAAATTTTGAATTTTTATTTTACTTGCCCCGTTAGATAATTTCATATCTAATGAGGTGAAATTTTTGATTTTGAGGAGTGAAGTGACAAATGGGTGTTCCGGAGCTAAAACAACAGCCGTTACTCCAAAAAGGGTATCAATTCTGGTGGTAAAAACTTTGATTGTTTCTGAAGAGCCGGAAATTTTGAATTCAACTTCCGTGCCATAGCTTTTTCCGATCCAGTTTATTTGTTGAGTCTTAACCCTTTCCGGATAATCAACTTTTTTTAAATCGTTTATCAGTCTGTCTGCATAGGCGGTAATTTTAAGCATCCACTGTTTTAATACTTTTTTTTCAACTTGAGTACCGCAGCGTTCGCATTTTCCCGAGATAACCTCTTCGTTAGCTAACCCGGTTTTACAGGAAGGACACCAGTTAATAGGAATTTCGGTTCGATAAGCTAACCCCTTTTCAAAAAGTTTAAGAAAAATCCATTGAGTCCATCTGTAATATTTTGAATCGGTTGTATTTATCTCTCTTTGCCAATCAAAAGAAAGTCCCAAACTTTTTAATTGTTTTTTAAAAACGGCAATATTTTTTTCACTTACCTTTCCGGGATGAGCTCCTATCTTTATGGCATAATTTTCTGTGGGCAAGCCAAAAGCATCCCAGCCAATCGGATATAAAACATTAAAGCCCTCCATTCTTTTTTTTCTGGCAACAGCGTCTAAAGCTGAATAACTCCTGACGTGGCCGACATGAAGACCTTCTCCAGAGGGATAAGGGAACTCAACTAAAATATATTTTTTTGGTTTTTTGGAAAAATCCTCTGCCTGATAAAAATTGTTCTTTTCCCAATACTCCTGCCACTTTTTTTCTATTTCTTGAGGATTATAATTCATGAATTTACCTATTATATCAACTTCCAGCGACTTCGGTTATTGTACTCTCCTTTCAGGAGAACACATTGGAAGTTGTATTACTAGGTCTATTTTACCCTCCTGTTTTTAATTTGTAAACTTGACAATTGGATTTTGTTAGTGTATCATAAAAAGATTAGAAAAAAGTTCTTTGCCAAGGAGGTAATAATGAGAACGCTAAAAGATATGAATTTAAGCGGAAAGAAGGTTCTGATCAGAGTAGATTTCAATGTTCCAATGGAGGAGGGGCAGATAACTGACGATGAAAGGATTCGAGCCGCTCTGCCTACCATAAAGCATTTTCTGAAAGAGGATTGTCCGATATCATTATTGTCTCATCTGGGGAATCCTAAGGGACGACTGGTTCCAGAATTGAGCTTAGAACCGGTAGCAAGGCGCCTGGAAAAAATCTTTCAAGAAGAGGGCCTGGAATTGAAGCTGGAAGTGAAAACAAATGTCCAGCGGGTTGGTAAAAAGTTTATCTTTGAGTCCCCACGATTAGCTGAGGCTAAATTGCCCAGGGTTGCCCTTTTAGAGAATCTCCGTTTCTGGTGGGAAGAAGAGGCTAACGATGAAGGATTTGCTCATTGTTTGTCCGGCCTGGGAGAAGTCTTTGTTCAGGAGGCATTTGCCTGCTGTCACCGGTCTCATGCATCTATAATTGGACCTCCCAAGTATTTACCGTCTTACCCCGGGTTTTTAGTTGAAAGAGAGGTTACTTTCCTTAATAAGCTCTTGACCAGTCCTCCGCGACCTTTTGTTGCTATTATTGGAGGCAAGAAAGTTGAAACTAAAACTAGGCTGATTGATAAAATATCAGAGATTGCCGATTTGGTGATAATCAGCGGACTGATTGAAAAAGAAATCAAAGAAAAGAATATTGCTTTGAGGTTTCCTCATAAGATCGTCGGTCCCCTGGATGAAAACGAAGAGAAAGACATTGGCCCTGAAACCATAGAGTTTTTCAAGCAAAAGATAGCTTCAGCCAGAACGGTTTTCTGGAATGGTCCTATGGGAGCCTTTGAAAAGGAGAAATACAGCAAGGGGACCACAGAGATCGCCAGGACAGTAGCTCAAGTTTCGCTTTCTGTAGTGGGGGGCGGAGATACTGTCAATGCGGTAAAAAGAGCTGGAGTAGCAGATAAAATTACTTATATTTCTACCGGCGAAGGTGCTACTCTTAAATTTTTGGAGAATGGGACTTTACCCGGAATCATAGCTTTAGAAGAGAATGAAACATAGTATGATTTTTTAGCCTCTTTAGATTTTTCGTAATGAAGACAAAAAGAGGTAACCTGGGTTACCTCTTTTAATTGCGAGTCAGAGATCTCTCTTATAGACAACGCATTATATTCTTACAGAAACGTAAAATTATAACGGGTGTTGACCCCCCACTAAATTGGTGATCAAATAATTCTCTTAATAAATTTCGTTTTTTCTTAAGTAATCGCAATACCAACGATTTAGTGGGTGGTGTTGACTTTTTTTCTTATTGTGATAATATTCTGCAGAAACTTTCTGCTTTAGAATTTTCAAAAAAGGAGGTGAAAATAGTGAGTAAAGAACAAACAGCCGAAAGGTTGGCTAAGAAAATCTATCAAAAAATAGTGGAACCTTGCAACAGCGACGAGGATTACCTAGAAAGAGGAGTTTTTCCTCTCTTAAAAAATAGAGAGAAATTTCTGGGACATCTAAAAAAACCATTTTAAAGGATTTAGAACATTCTGAAGGA